>ERZ773208.68-NODE-68-length-94496-cov-8.387755_pt1 | contig 94496 bp, 89 predicted proteins | sample MGYA00581006_ERZ773208 | MGnify/ENA primary metagenome ERZ773208 (study PRJEB29015, sample SAMEA2737793) | human gut metagenome | biome: human gut; feature: human-associated habitat; material: faeces | place: China | collected 2012 ... | reverse complement strand
GGTCATGCCCCAAGGGGGCTAGTGCAAACCACCGGCACGGCCGGTGGTTATGATTTTATTCGGTTCTTTCGAGCAGCCAGTCAACACTGACGCTGAGGATGTCGGAGAGCGCCGCAAGCTCAATATCCGTCACCGGGCGCTTCTGCCCCTCAAGCAGCGACAGCGCGGGGATGCTGATATCTGTTCCGCGCGTTTGCAGTCGGGCGAGCAGCTCGACTTGCTTCATCCCGCGCATCTGCCGCGCCTCAGTCACCCTTGCACCGACAAGGTTTTTGCTCCCGAGCTCCAATCTGCGCAGCTTCATGGCTCAGCCCAGATCGATGTCTATCGCAAACAGACCGCCCGCGCCGCCGGAGTACAGGTACAGGACATTGTCCGTGGACTTGAATTTCCCCTCGCGCGCAAGCTTTATCAGCCCCGCGAAGGCCTTGCCGGTGTATACCGGATCGAGGAACAGACCCTCGTTCGCGGCCATCATGCGTATCGCGGCGTTGCCCTCGGCGGAGGGGATCGCGTAGCCGGGGCCGCACATATCGACAAGGTGCACGTCCTCGACGGTCGGCACGAAATCAAGCTCCAGAAGCTTGGCGGTCTCCTGCATGATGTGCGTCGTGATAACGTCAAACGGGTCGCTGTCTACCATCAGGCCGATGGTCTGCGTCTCCGGCATGAACAGCTTCGCGCCCAGCGCGACTCCGGCGTGAGTGCCGCCGCTGCCCTCGGCGCAGCAGACATAGTCGAAGTGCAGCCCCGTGTCCGCGATCTCTTTCATGCAGTTGACGTAGCCCAGCGCGCCGATGGCGTTGGAGCCGCCGCAGGGAATCTTGTAGTACGGACGCCCCAGCTCCTGCCCGACGCGATCCATCTCGGCGTAGATGTCGTCGTAGCTGTCGGTGTCCATGAAGCGGACGTCGGTGTCCATGAGGTATTCGAGCAGCTGGTTGCCCTTGCGCTCGGTCACGCCGCGCTTTTTGAGGATCAGTATCGGCGTCATGCCCAGCTTTTTCGCGCAGGCCGCCGTGAGCATGGCGTGGTTAGACTGCGCGCCGCCGGTCGTGAAGATGATCTCCGCGCCCTGCCGCTTCGCGTCGGCCAGCAGGAATTCGAGCTTGCGCACCTTGTTGCCGCCGAGACCGATGCCGGTCAGGTCGTCGCGCTTTATATAGACGTTTGTGCCGAGAATGCGGCTGATGTTTTCAAGCTTCTGAATGGGCGTCGGCAGCACGGCCAAAGGTATACGCGGAAAATCGTTCAAGCTTTTCATATCGAGTCTCCTTCTTACAAGTATGAAGTATGGCTTCGCCAAATAAAGCAGCGGAAAACCGCTGTGAAGAATTGCGCTCTTCACGCCCGAAGGGCGTTTCACAAATCCCGCAGGGATTTATTTCGTTGAAAGAAGCCTCTTTTGTCTACCGGACAAAAGAGGCTTCTTTCTTGGTGCTCCAACGGGGATTCGAACCCCGGACACCCTGCTTAAAAGGCAGGTGCTCTACCTACTGAGCTATTGGGGCGGCTGGCTGGGATGGCGGGACTCGAACCCACTATATCGGAGTCAAAGTCCGGTGTGTTACCATTACACTACATCCCAAGATTTCTACTTTAAAGAGGCCGGCGCAGCCGGCCTCTTTAAAGTATGGGGTGGGATATGGGGCTCGAACCCACGACACCCGGAACCACAATCCGGTGCTCTGCCAACTGAGCTAATCCCACCATATTAAGTTATATATAAAATCCTTTCGGATGTTATATCAAATGGCACGCCAAGAGGGATTCGAACCCCCGACCTACTGCTTAGAAGGCAGTTGCTCTATCCTGCTGAGCTATTGGCGCATATATAAGCCCCGGCACCCAGCTTGGTGGAGCGGGTGATGGGAATCGAACCCACGTATCCAGCTTGGAAGGCTGGTGTTCTACCATTGAACTACACCCGCATGGCCATTCCCTATTCAGCCAAGAGATAATACCATATTTATATACCGGTTGTCAATAACTTTTCGTTTTTTCCTTGGGATAATGCGGACAAAAATTTTCCGGCGGCGGTCAGTCGCGGAGCCTGCGCGAGAGTTTTATGCGTCCGGCGAAGTACACCACGTCAACGCATACCGTGCAGAGGAGAATTATGACGGCTGAACCAATGAGGTTATCTAATACCATCAAACGAAAAATATAACTCAGCGCCGCAATATCCGGTAGCAGGAAGACGGCATCAAACAGATTGAGCACATAATTCCGCGGTGCCGAAAAGCTATGCCCGCGCAGTAAACGCCTGACTGCAAAGAAGTCTAGTAGTACCGGCAGAAGCGAACCGACAAAGAACCGGAAACTCTCCCAAAATGTGAGTTTCCAGAAGAAAAAGACGTAAAACAGAAAAACCTGAGATATCACGGTGAGCACAAGGTGCAGCAGCACCGCAAGTGATATGACAATTACTTTCTTCGCTTTGCCCATAAAACTCCCCTCCGTTCCGCCGTAGTGAAAACGCAGCCGCAATGGCGCGGCTGCGTTTGAAACCTGTTATCTTCTGCGTCTGCCGCCCTTGCCGCGGTTCATGACGTAGACATACGCGCCGAGCGCGGCCAGCGCGAGGATCGCGGCGATGATGCCGACGATGAGCAGGGCGTTGGACTTCTTTGCGACCGGCTGCGGCTCGGTGCTGGGCGTGGGCGACACGGTGGGCGTTGCGCTCACTTCGGGGCTTGCCGCAGTGTCCTCGGTGACAGTGACCTTGAAGGTCGTCTCCTTGCCGCCGTAGATGACCTTTATCTCGTACTCGCCGGCCTTGGTAAAGCTGGTCGGGGTGCAGGTAAAGCCGGTGGTGATGTCCTTGGTCTCGGAGTTGGTTCTGACGGTGAGCTTCATGCCGGTGGTGTCCAGCCTTTCGCCGACCTTGTAGGTCAGCTTCGTCGGCTGCACGGCGACGGTGATGCTCTGCACCTCGTCAGTCGCCTTGCTGACCTTGACGGTGAAGCTGGTGCTCTTGCCGCCGTAGGTGACGGTTATGGCCTGAGTACCCTCCTTGTTGAGGGTGGTGGGGCTGCAGGTGAAGCCGGTGGTGACGTCCTCGGTCTTGCCGCCGGCGTAGCTCACGCGCAGCTTCAGTCCGGTGGTGTCCAGCGTGTCGCCGACATTATACTCAAGCTTGGTGGGCTTGGAGATGATGCTCATGTTCTCAATCTTTTTCTCGTCTTCCTTGACCGTTACGGGGAAGGTGCACTCCTTGCCCTTGTAGTTAACGGTGATGTTGATCGAGCCCGCGTCGGTAAGCTCGGTCGGGTACAGCCCGAAGCCCGCGTCGATGTCTTCGGTGCGGCCGTTGGTGTATACGACGTGCAGCTTCATGCCCGTCGCGTCGAGCCAGTCGCCGACGGTGTACTCGGTGCGTTTCGGCAGGGTGCTGACGCTGATGTAGGACACGGCGGCCTCCTCAACCGTCACAGCGACGGTCGCGGAAATGTATGTGGAGGTGCTGCCGTTATTGGTGTTGGTCACTTCGCAGTAATAATATGTGGTGCCGGTGGTGGAGGTGCTGGGCTTGTAGATGGCGGAGGTCTCGTCCTTTATGAGGGTGCCGTCATGGTTGCTGTTGTAGTTGTTGTAGTACCATTTGTAGCTCAGCGAGCCGTAGTCAGCGATGGAGGCGCGCAGCTCTATCTGCACCTGGTCGCCCTCGTAGCAGCGGATGTTGTCCGGCATGCTGACGGTCGGGTTCGCGGCCACTATGGTCAGGGAGCACACGGTCGTCGCGCCGGAAGAGATGCCGTCGTTGGAGAAGGTGAGCGTAAAGCTGTAATCTCCGGCGTACATGGGAGTGCCGCGCAGGTAGTGGTGATACACGCCGTCACGAAGCTCCGTCTCGATGACGCAGCCGTTCGGGATGGAACCGTCCGTGCAGGCGACGGAGGAATACTCGTTCTGCTTGATTATCATGTCAAGCCGTTCTCCGGCAACAGCGGAGTTGAGGGACATATAATCAGCCGACGCAGCCGGCATGATGCCGAGCAGCAGGACGAAAATCATAAGAAAAGAGAATAAACGTTTTTTCATAGAAAAAGCATATCCTTTCAAACACACTTATACAACTTATATTATAACGTTTTCTACGCACAAAGTCAATATATGCGCGCAGTGTCGGGCGGGTACGCCGCAATTGACCGGAAAAAATAAGAAAAATGTTGAGCGCTATGCAAAAACGTGGTAAAATACCAGCATAAAAGGGAGGTGCTGTAATGGCATCAAAGCAGTGGCATAAGGAAATGGCGGTATACCAGATCTGGACGCGCAGCTTCTGCGACGGCAACGGCGACGGGATTGGCGACCTGTGGGGCGTGCTGTCAAAGCTGGATTACATCAGGAGCCTCGGCGTGGACGCGATATGGTTCTCGCCGATATACCCGTCGCCGAACGCGGACTTCGGCTACGATATCTCCGACTATATGGACATAAACCCGGAGTACGGCGACCTCGGCGTATTCCGTCAGGTGCTTGACGGCGCGCATGAGCGCGGTATGCGCGTGTTCATGGATCTCGTCGTCAACCATACCAGCGACGAGCACAAATGGTTCATCGAGAGCCGCAAGAGCAAGGATAACCCCTATCACGACTATTATATATGGCGTCCGGGCAAGACCGTGCGCGGCAAACGCCGCCCGCCGAACAACTGGACGAGCATGTTCGAGGGCGGCGCGTGGGAATACGACGAGGGGCTGGACGAATACTATCTGCACGTGTTCGCCAAAAAGCAGCCCGACCTCAACATGGATAACCCGAAGGTGCGCGAGGAGGTCAAGCGCATCATGCAGTTCTGGCTGGACATGGGCGTGGACGGCTTCCGCGAGGATGTCATTACCTTTATTTCCAAGACTGAGGGGCTGCCGGATTCCCACCCGTGGCTCCCCGCGGCCAACGGCTATAAATACTACTCAAACGGTCCGCGGGTGCACCAGTACCTCATGGAGTTCAAGCGCGATGTGCTCGACTGCTACGACTGCTTCACCGTCGGCGAAAGCCCGCTGACCACGGCGGACATCGCCCTCCAGTATGTCACCGAGGGGCCGGATCAGGTGCTCGACGAGATGATCGCCTTCTCGCATATGGAGGCGGACTGTTTCATGATAGACATGGTGCAGCTGCCCTTCAATCTCGTCAAGATGAAGCGCGCCTTCAGCGACTGGCAGTATAAGCTGGCCGGACGCTGCTGGAACGCGCTGTATATCGAAAATCACGATCACCCGCGCATAATCAGCCGCTACGGCAACGAGGCCTACCGCAACGAGAGCGGCAAGATGCTGGCTGCGATGTATATGCTCCAGCGCGGCACGCCGTTTATCTATCAGGGGCAGGAGATCGGCATGCTGAACCTGCGCCTGCCGGACGTGAACATGTACGAGGACGTTATGACCCATAACGCCGTGCGCATCGCGTCCAAGATCATGCCGAAGAAAAAGGTGCTGGAGATGGTACAGCGCTCCTGCCGCGACAGCGCGCGCTCACCCATGCAGTGGTCCGACGGCGAGAACGCGGGCTTCTCCACCGGCAAGCCGTGGTTCTACGTCAACGATAATTACACCGAGATAAACGTAGCATCTCAGGAGGACGATCCGGACTCGCTGCTGAACTTCTACCGCAAGCTGCTGAAGTTCCGCAAGGAGAACCCCATCGCCATCTACGGCGACTATCAGGAACTGCTGCCCAACGACAAGAATCTCTATGTCTATCTGCGCAGCTACGAGGACAAAAAGATGCTGGTCATATGCTCGTTCACGCGGGACGCCGTGCGCTTCGACGCGCCCGAAAGCCTGAAGATCAGCAAGGCAGCGCTCGTGCTGAACAATTATGAGCATAATTTCGTCATATCCGAGGGCTTTACGACCAGACCCTATGAAATGAGAGTGTATCTGTTTGCGTGAAGATATAATTGAAAAAGCCTATGCAAAAATAAATATCTCGCTGGACGTCACCGCGCGGCGGGACGACGGGTATCACGACATGGCGATGGTGATGCAGACCGTCTCCCTGTGCGACGATGTGCGCCTCGGCTTCACTGACGGCAGCCGCATCTTTGCCCGTACGAATCTCCCCTTCATCCCCAGCGACGAGCGAAACCTCGCCGTCAGGGCGGCGAAGAAGTTTTTCGAAGCCGCGGGCGAGCCGGAGCGCGGCCTGTGCATCCGCATTGATAAGCGCATTCCGGTCGGCGCGGGTATGGCCGGCGGCTCAACGGATGCCGCCGCAGTGCTGCGCGGGCTGAACCGCGCGTTCGGGAACCGGTTCGGCGTCGAACGGCTTGAAGAGCTCGGCGCGGAGGTCGGGTCGGATGTTGCTTTCTGCGTCCGCGGCGGCACGATGCTTGCGCGCGGGCGCGGCGAACTGCTCACCCCGCTGCCGCCTCTGCCGGACTGCGTGTTCGTCATCTGCAAGCCGCAGTTTTCGATATCCACGCCGGAGCTGTTCCGCAAGCTCGACCAGGTCAGCCTGCGCCGTCATCCCGACACGGCGGGCATCGTTTCCGCGCTGGAGCGGGCGAACCTGGGCGATATCTGCCGCAGGATGTATAACGTTTTCGAGGACGTGAACGACCGGCGCATGAGGACGGTCACGGCGATAAAGAACGTGCTCATCGACCATGGCGCGCTCGGCGCCGTCATGACCGGCACCGGCTCCGCCGTCTTCGGAATCTTTACCGATAAGGCCGCCGCCGAAGCCGCGCGCGATGAGCTGAAGAAGGATTACGGCTTCTGCTGTCTCGCGGGCGGGGTCAGGGCGTTGACCTGAACGGCTCCTGTGCGAGCCGCTGTATAAAAATCAGAACAACCGCCGATACTGTGTACAACGATACATAGTGAGGCGGTCGTTTTATGTTTAGTTATAATAAGGTACGTAATTATAATAAGGAAAGAAGTTTGCGGATCTGGGAGCTGGCGGCGCTGCTGGCGCTGAGCATAAGCCTGTGCGCGGGTGCGTGGGCGGAGGCGCGGCAGAGCTCGATAAGCTCGCGGCTGATACGCCTGCATGTCATCGCGGCGTCGGACGAAACGCAGGAGCAGGAGATAAAGCTCCGCGTGCGCGATGCCGTGCTGGAGTATCTGGCTCCGCGGCTCGACGGCGCCACGGACGCCGAGGCCGCGCGTGAGCTTATCGCGGCCAATACCGACGGCATCGCAAAGGCCGCCGAATCCGCCGCCGAGGGGCGGACGGTCCGCGTCACGCTTGGCCGAGAGAGATATCCGACGCGGCGCTATGACGGCTTCGCGCTCCCCGCGGGGGAATATGAGTCCCTGCGCGTGATACTCGGCGAGGGGGAAGGGCACAACTGGTGGTGCGTGGCCTTCCCGCCGCTCTGCACCGGCGCCGTGACGGAGGATGAACTGCGCGCGGCGATGGAGACGGAAGACTACGGCATAATCAGCGAGCAGGACGGATACCTGCTGAAATTCAGGATCATAGAGCTGTGGGAGAGCCTGAAAGCCCGCCTGCAATGACGGCTTCACGGTACCATTTAAAGCCAAAACTACACAAAAAGCACTCCGTGCGGCAAGCTTTATTGACTTTTTCTCCAGAAAAGCTTATTATAAAAATGCCACCATCATGAGCTTGAAAGGAGCTTGGATATGAATAAATACAGCGGAACAAAAACCGAGAAGAACCTTTGGGACGCGTTCGCCGGTGAGTCACAGGCGAGAAACAAGTATACCTATTTCGCGTCGGTTGCCAAGAAGGCCGGATACGAGCAGATCGCGGAGCTGTTTCTGAAAACGGCTGACAACGAGAAGGAGCACGCAAAGCTCTGGTTCAAGGAGCTGGGCGAGCTTGGAACTGTCGCGGAGAACCTGCTCCACGCCGCGGAGGGCGAGAACTACGAGTGGACCGACATGTACGAGCGCATGGCGGCCGAGGCCGAGGAAGAGGGCTTCGCGGAGCTGGCGGCAAAGTTCCGCGGCGTTGCGGCCATCGAGAAGGCGCACGAGGAGCGCTACCGCAAGCTCCTGAGCAACGTGCAGGAGAAGCAGGCCTTTGAAAAGAGCGGCATACAGGTCTGGGAATGCCGCAACTGCGGCCACATCGCCATCGGCGAGAAAGCGCCCGAAGTATGTCCCGTCTGCAACCACCCGCAGTCGTATTTCGAGCTTCGCAAAGAGAATTACTGATATAGCAAAAGGGCCCCCGAACATCGTTCGGGGGCCCTTTTGCTGTTTTGCGCGATTACTCGATGCCGTAGAACTGGCTCAGAACGTCGCCGGTGATGTCCTCAAAGAAGCTGGACACGGTGAAGATAGCCATGTACTTGCCATGCTTGATGAACACCTGCTGCGTGAAGTAGTCCGCGCCCTGATACAGGCTGCTGTACTTGATGCCGGTGTGCTCCGCGCCCGCGAAATCGACCGTGATCTTCTCGGCGCTGATATCCGAGAATCCGGCGGACTGGAGCTGCTCGTCCATCTGCTCGAGCGTCATGTCAACGATCTTGTCCTCGACCATCACCGTGCCGTAGAGCAGGCCGAGGTTCTGGATAACGACGTTGACGGAGACGAGCCCGTCGTTCGCGGAGGCGAACAGATCGTAGAAGAGGTCGGCATTCTCTATCTGCTCGGCGTACTTTTCGTCGTCATACTGGTCGGCAGTCCAGCCGATGAGCTGCGCGAGCTGTTCCTCGTCGTAAATGCTCCAGCTGTCGTCAAGGCTGATGCCGACACCGAGATAAGAGTTCTCGTAAACGCCGCCGTTTATCGTGCCCAGCTGGAACGAAGAGTCGTCCTCGCCCGATGTCACGCTGCCGCCGATGTCCTTCCCCGCGCCGCAGGCGCAGAGGGCGAATACCGTGCACACTGCGAGCAGCACCGCAATAAGCTTTTTCATTTGTCTTCTCTCCTGTCTGATATATTTTTTACGGTAAGCACTTCGCCGCTGACCGTAAATTCCACGTTCAGCCCCGCAAAATCCATCGCGTAGGCTCTGTCAGGATCGTTCTGATACCGCGGTCTCGGGTCGTTTGCCAGTACGCCGGTGAGCGCAGCGCGCTTATCGGCGGGGACGACGCGCATGAGCTCATCCGGACACTCGACGCGGAGCTGCGCCCCGGGATCGGGCGCGAAGCCGGACAGCGCGTCCGGATGGCAGTCCGCGTAGGGGATGTAGGGCTTGACGTCGTATACAGGAGTGCCGTCCATCATGTCTGCCCCCGCGATGCGAAGATACGCGCCGCAGTTTGCACCGTGTCCGATACCCAGCAGCCGCACGCAGGAAAGCCCCAGCGCATTCGGGCGGAAGGGTGAGCGCGTCGCAAATACGCCCATGCGCGCGTTGCCGCCGAGACGCGGCGGCCGCACCGTCGGCGACCAGCTGTCGCGCACGGCCTCGGAGAACTGCCATATCACCCAGATGTGGGAGAAGCCATCCAGCCCGCGCAGCGCCTCCTCGCGCTGGTACTCCGGTTCGAAGATTATTGCGGCCTCAAGCGCGTCGACTATCCCCGCCTGGCGCGGGATGCCGAATTTTTCGGGAAAGTCGCTGCGCACATGGCCGATGGTTTTCAGCTCATAGGTCTCGCTCATAGGTTCGAGAGCGCGTTGAGCGCCCACATCGACATGCCGTTCACCAGCATGTGAAGCCCGATGCTGCCCCAGATGCTGTTGCAGCGCTCATAGCAGCGGCAGAGCAGGAACGCGACCGGCAGGTATTGGATGACGTATATCCAGTAGCTCGCGTCGCTGATGGCGTAGGCCCAGATGTGGTATACGGAGAAGAGGATCATGCTCGCCGCATACGCCGCGACGCGGTTATATTTCCGCAGCAGGCCGAAAACGCCTGCACGGAACATCAGTTCCTCCACGATCGGCGCCATTACGACCGTCATAATGACCATCTGCCGCCCGCTCTCCAGCGCCATGTCGATAACCGCGCCGTTGTTCGGATTGCTGAGGCTGTCCGCGGCGGTGAGTATCAGCGCGATGACGAAGTTTGAGAGGTAGTATATGCCGTATGAGACGCCGATCTCCACGATGAATTTCACCGGATGATCGCACAGCGCATCAAAGTCGCGGCGCAGGAATTTGCCCAGCAGCGCGAGCATGTACACCGTGCCGACGGAGTAGGCGATGATGTTGAGCGTCAGCAGATCGGACACGCCGAACACCAGCACCGCTACAAGGCTCGGTATGCCGATAACGTGCACCGGCAGGTATGCGAGCGCCGCTATATACTCTTTCTTTGTGAGGCTGCTGGTGAATTGCAGCCCGCTTTTTTCAGGCATGTTATGCCCTCGCTTTCTTTTGCAGCTCGAAGAGGAGATTCATCGCTTCGAGCGGGGTGAGAGTGTTCACGTCTGTGCGCAGCAGGATATCGCGCACCTCGTCCGCGCCGACATCGGCCAGACTTATCTGGTCGTCCGCAGCCTTGGGCGTGACGGCGGGGCCTATCCCGCTCGATTCCAGCTCCTTGAGGTAGCCCTTGGCCTTGCTTATCACGCTGTCAGGCAGACCCGCGAGCTTTGCGACCTCAATGCCGTAGCTGTCATCCGCCGCGCCGCGCACTATCTTGCGCAGGAAAACCAGCGTTCCGCCCTGCTTCTTGGCCGTGATGTTATAGTTTCTCACGCCGCCGAGCTCGCCCTCGAGCGCGGACAGCTCGTGATAATGCGTCGCGAACATCGTCTTCGCGCCGAGCCTGCGCTTGTCTGCGCAGTATTCCAGCACCGCGCGGGCGATAGCCATGCCGTCGAAGGTCGAGGTGCCGCGGCCTATCTCGTCGAGGATGAGCAGTGACGAGGCCGTCGCGTGCTTGAGTATTCCGGCCATCTCGTTCATCTCCACCATGAAGGTGGACTGGCCGGAGGCCAGGTCGTCCGACGCGCCGATCCTTGTGAACACGCGGTCAACAACGCCGATGGTTGCGCTCTTTGCCGGAACAAAGGAGCCCATCTGCGCCATGAGAACTATGAGCGCCGTCTGGCGCATGTAGGTCGATTTACCGGCCATGTTCGGCCCCGTGACGATCGCGCAGCGGTCGTCGGAGTCGTTCAGGAAGGTGTCGTTCGGGACGAACAGCACATCCTTGAGCGTCTGCTCAACAACGGGATGCCGACCTTCGATTATGTGCAGCTCCTTCGAGGTATCGACCTCCGGCATCGTGTAGTTGTTCCGCACCGCGACCTCGGCCAGCGAGCACAGCGCATCCAGCCGCGCGACGCGGTCGGCGGCCTCCTTGACGCGGTCAACATTTGCTGCGACCATGTCGCGTATCTCGCAGAAGTAGCGGTATTCGAGGTCGTTTATCCTGTCCTTCGCTGTCAGGAGCGTGTTTTCAAGCTCCTTCAGCTCCTGGGTGAAATAGCGCTCGTTCGAGACAAGCGTCTGCTTGCGTATGTAGTCGGCGGGGACGTTTTCAAGCCCCGCGGATTTCGGCACGTCAATATAGTAGCCGAACACCTTGTTGTAGCCGACCTTGAGCTTCTTTATGCCCGTGCGCTGGCGCTCACGCTGCTCCAGCTCCGTGACCATCTGGGTGCCGTTGTCGCGGATGTTGCGCAGCTTATCGACCTCTTCGGAGTAGCCCTCGCGCAGTATCCCACCCTCGCGGACGGAAAACGGCGGCTCGTCGCATATTGCGCGGTCTATCTGGGCACGGATATCGTCCAGCGCGTCCATCGCGCAGATGTCACGCAATTCAAGGCTCTTGAAGCCCGCGAGCAGCTCTTTGAGCCGCGGCAGCTGTCCCGCGCAGTTTGCGAGCATGCGCAGGTCGCGCCCGCCGGCCGTACCGTAGACGCAGCGCGCCGCGAGGCGCTCCATATCGCTTATCTCGCGCATCACGAGCGTCAGTTCCGAGCGGTCCACCGTGTCGTTATACAGCTCGCTCACGGCCGTGAGCCGCCGCTTTATCGCGACGACGGACAGCAGCGGCCGCTCGACCCATGAGCGCAGCAGCCGCCCGCCCATCGGGGTTTTGGTCTTGTCTAGCACCCACAGCAGAGAGCCGCGCTTTTCGCCGCTGCGCAGAGTTTCGGTTAGCTCGAGATTGCGCCGTGTCGTCCAGTCAAGCTCCATGTAGCGCCCGCTGTAAAATATGTCGAGGCGGTTTATGTGGCTGAGGTCAAATTTCTGCGTCTCGATTATGTAGGCCAGCAGCGCGCCCACGGCGCATACCGCCGCGCTCTCGCCGCCGAGACCGGCCTTGTCCACATCCTCGAAGCCGAACTGGCGGCATACCAGCTCCGCCGCCTGAAGATACTCAAATTTATCGCCGCCATGCTCCGGCATCGCGCCGAGCTTGGAGCTTACAAACTCCGTTATCGCGGAGTTCTCCTCAGCGCCCATCGACAGCACTACCTCGCGCGGCGTGAAGCGGCCGAGCTCGTTTATAACGTGGCTCACCGCGTCCCCGTCGAAGCCCGCGCAGCAGAATTCGCCGGTCGAAACGTCGCAGAACGAGACTCCGGCGTGGCCGTTGTTGAGATACACGGCGGAGATGTAGTTGCTGCGGTGCTCGTCGAGCATGGAGCTTTCGGTCACGGTGCCGGGCGTGATTATGCGTATCACGTCGCGCTGGACAAGCCCCTTTGCGAGTGCGGGATCCTCCGTCTGCTCGCAGATGGCGACCTTGTAGCCCTTGGCGATGAGGCGGGCGATATATGTCTCTGCGCTGTGGTAGGGAATGCCGCACATCGGCGTACGCTCGTCGGGGTTCTCGACCGAGCGGTCGCGTGTTGTAAGCGCGAGGTCGAGCAGTTTCGAGGCGAGGCGCGCGTCGTCGTCGAACATCTCATAGAAGTCGCCGAGGCGGAAGAACAGCAGGCAATCCTGATACTGCTGCTTTATTTCGTAATACTGCCGCTTCATCGGCGTCAATTCAGCCATAATTTATCCCTTCTCTATCTCTCCGTACAGCGCCCAAGTGTTGCTGGAGACTATTTTTACGTTTACAAACTGCCCGATCAGGCTCTTGTCGCCGTGCAGATGCACGAGGCGGCCGCCGTTTGTGCGGGAGGAGAGGTTATATTCCTCACGGCCGGTCTCGCCGTCAACGAGCACGCGCACGGTTTTACCCTCATACTCCTTGTGCTTCTCGCCGGAGATGCGGTTGGACACATCCATGAGCCGGTCGAAATGCTTCTGCTTGTCGGCACGGGTGTAGGGGTCGGGCATCGAGGCCGCCGGAGTGCCGACGCGCTTGGAGTAGATGAATGTGAACATCGCGTCGAAGCGCACCTCCTCGCAGAGGCTTATCGTGTCCTCAAATTCCTCCTCCGTCTCGTTCGGGAAGCCGACTATGATGTCGGTGGTGATGACGAGATCCGGCATATAGCTTCGCGCGAGGGCAACCTGCGAGAGATATTTCTCGCGCGTGTAATTGCGGTTCATCATCTTGAGTATGTGGTCATTGCCGGACTGCACGGGCAGGTGGATATGATGTGCGCATTTCTCGCACTCGGCCATGGTCTTGAAGAGCTTCTCCGTTGCGTCCTTGGGGTGGCTCGTCATGAAGCGGAGGATGAAGTCGCCGGGGATGTCGTTTATCATGCGCAGCAGGTCGGAGAAATCGGTCTTGCTGTCAAGATCCTTGCCATAGGAGTTGACGTTCTGGCCGAGCAGCGTGATGTCCTTGTAGCCCTCGGCGACAAGCTGCCGCGCCTCGGCGACGACATCCTCAGGAAGTCTCGAACGCTCACGGCCGCGGACGTAGGGGACGACGCAGTAGGTGCAGAAGTTGTTGCAGCCGTACATTATCGACAGCCATGCTTTCACGCTGCCGTCACGCCGCAGGGGGATGCCCTCGACGACTGTGCCGTCGCTCTTTGCCGTTGCAAATATGCGCTTGTGCTTAGTCATGACCTGCTGCATCAGCTCCGGGAAGCGCCATAGCTCATGCGGGCCGAATACGAGATCGACCACAGGATATGACTTTTTGATTTTCTCCGCCATGTGCTCTTGCTGCACCATGCAGCCGCAGACGGCGATTATCTGGTTGGGATTGTTCTTCTTCGTGTGGTTCAGCGCGCCGACGTTGCCGAGAACGCGCATCTCGGCGTGCTCGCGCACGGCGCAGGTGTTGACGACGATGACGTCGGCCTGAAATTCGTCCTGCGTGAAGCCGTAGCCCATCTCGGCGAGATAGCCGCGCAGCTTCTCGCTGTCGGCCTCGTTCTGCTGGCAGCCGTAGGTGTCCACCATTGCGAGCGGGCGCTTGCCGTCGGCGGTCACGGTCTCGAAAATTTCGGCGCAGATGTCCTCCTGCTGCTTTATCCTGCTTATATCTATAGTCTCTCTCATGTCATAGCCTCTGTTAAGATAGTTTTTCATTTTATATTAACATAAAAGCTATGGAACTTTCAACCGAAATCGTGTATAATATCTCTGCTTATGAAGCCGCGCTTTTTCCGCGCGCGGCAAAGAAGCGCATTGAGGCTTTTAAGGAGAAACCATATGCCTGTCATAAACGTACTTCAGCCCCATGTGGCTGATATGATCGCCGCCGGCGAGGTGGTCGAGCGTCCGGCTTCCGTCATCAAGGAGCTGGTCGAGAACTCGCTCGACGCTGGGGCGAAGAATATAACCGTCGAGATCCGCGGCGGGGGCGCGACCTATATCCGCGTCACGGACGACGGCTGCGGCATGGCGCCGGAGGACGCGGGCATTGCCTTCCTGCGGCACGCTACATCGAAGCTGCACGACGAGAAGGGGCTGGAGGCCATATCGACGATGGGCTTCCGCGGCGAAGCTCTCGCAGCGATATCCTCGGTTTCGAAAATAGAACTCAACACCCGCCGTCGCGGCGACGCGAGCGGCACCCGCGTCGTGCTCGAGGCCGGTGACATTCAGGAGATGTTTGCCGCAGGCTGCCCGGACGGAACAACGATGATCGTCCGCGACCTGTTCTATAACACCCCCGCGCGGCTGAAATTCCTGAAGAGCGACCGCAGCGAGGCATCCGCCTGCCAACTTGCGGCGCTGCGCTGTGCGCTTGGTCATCCGGAAGTGTCGATACGCTTCATAAAGGACAGAAATGAAGAATTCTTTACCCCCGGCGACGGGAAGCAGGAGTCCTGCGTCTACTCCCTGATGGGGCGCGACATGGCGACGCAGATGCTGCGCTGCGCGGGTGAAAACAACGGCATACACGTGACGGGCTTCGTCTCCTCTCCCGCCTACGGCAAGGGCAACCGCAGCGCGCAGTTCTTCTTCTGCAACGGCAGATTTATAAAATCGCAGCTTCTGCAGGCCGCCGTGGAGCAGGCGTATAAAAATACGCTGCTCACTGGCCGCTATCCCGCCTGCGCGCTGTATATAGAGCTGGGCTACGGCAGCGTGGACGTCAATGTCCATCCGGCCAAGACAGAGGTCAAGTTCTCCGAAGAGCGCAAGGTCTTTGACGCGGTACACTACGCGGTGCTGTCCGCGCTCGCGGGAGAACGGCAGACGGCGGAAATAAAGCTCTCGGAATCGACGAAGAAGGCCGTCGGCGCGAAGCCTGATTTCTATCAGAGCATGAGCGCCGAGACGTTCCGCGAGAGCGGATATGCCGCGCCGAAGCCTGTGCAGCCCCAGCCCGCCGCGGCGGCGACGGCGGTGTCCGCCCTGCGCCCGCCCGTGAGCGCGGCAAGACCCGTCCAGCCGGTGCAAATGTCGCTCCGCGCCGAGCCTGCGGAGTATGAAACGGAGCCGAAGCCGGAAATCAGCCGCATTTTGCCGGAAAAACCCGAAAAAAGCGAGACTGTGCCTGTATTTTCGCAGGATATGCCGGTCAAGGCTGTTGAAAAACCTGTTCAAAATGTTGAAAGCCGCCCCATCCCCGACCACAAGATAGTGGGTGAGGCGCTCAAGACCTATATAATCGTCGAGCAGGACGACAAGCTGATACTTATCGATAAGCATGCCGCGCACGAGCGCATGATATTCGACCGGCTGAAGGCGCAGGAGCGCGAGCTCATGGCGCAGAACCTGCTCATCCCCGTGACGATACGCCCCAACGGCGACGACATGGACGCGATAACCGAGAACGCCGCGCTTTTGTATGAGCTGGGCTTCGAGATAGAGCCGTTCGGCGAGCGGGAGCTGATAGTCCGCGCCGTGCCCGCCGATATGGACGCGGGGGACGTCCCCGCTGCCATCGAGGAGATATGCGAGAAGCTGCGCCGCGGCAAATGCCCGGATGCGCAGAGCGCGCGCGACGAGATACTGCACACCGTCGCCTGCAAGGCCGCGATAAAGGCCGGCTGGGATACACACCCGAAGGAGCTTGAGGCTGTGGTGGACGCGGTGATATCCGGTCAGGTGCGCTATTGCCCGCACGGCCGCCCTGTATCCGTCACGCTCACGCGCAAGGAGCTTGACAAGCAGTTCAAGCGCATAGTCTGAGGGCGGCGATGGCAGAGAAGATCATCGTTGTCGCGGGGCCGACCGCATCGGGCAAGACCCGCCTCGGCATCGCGCTTGCGCAGGAGCTCGGCGGGGAGATAGTCTCGGCCGACTCCATGCAGATATACCGCCGCATGGACATCGGCACCGCCAAGGCCACCGCCGCCGAGCAGGCCGCCGTGCCGCACCACATGATAGATGTGGCGGAGCCGTGGGAGAATTACTCCGTGGCGCGCTATGTCGAAGAGGCGTCGCGCTGCTGCGAGGATATAATCTCCCGCGGGAAGCTCCCCGTGGTCGTCGGCGGCACGGGGCTGTATATCGATTCCCTGATATCCGGCCGCGACTTTGCCGCGAACGACGGGGACGAAAAGCTCCGCGAGGAGCTGCTGGCGGAGTATGACCGCGTCGGCGGCGAGGAAATGCTGCGCAGGCTGCGGGAATTTGACCCCGAGCGCGCCGCGAAGCTCCCCGCCGGAGACAAGCGACGCATCGTCCGCGCGATAGAAATATATAAGCTCACCGGCATGACCATTACCAAGCATGACGCGCGCACCCGCGCCATGCCCCCGCGCTATGACGCGGCGCAGATAATTCTCGGCTACGCCGACCGCGCGGCGCTCTACGCCCGTATCGACCGGCGCGTGGACGAGATGGTCGCCGAGGGGCTGTTTGAAGAGGTGCAGGGGCTACTCGACTCCGGACTTTCGGAGCAGTGCACGGCTATGCAGGCCATCGGCTATAAAGAACCCGCCATGGCGCTGCGCGGCGAGATAAGCCGCGGCGAGGCCGTGGAGCTTATCAAGCTCGGCAGCCGCCGCTATGCCAAGCGCCAGATGACATGGTTTCGCAGAACGAAGAACGCGCTGCGGATAGACTGGGATGAAAATCCCGATTTTGAAGCCGTCCGACGGCTTTCGACCGCATTTTTGCACGACTCCGGTATATTATAATACCGCATTACGAGGCGGGAAAAAATAATATGCCCGTCCGAGAAAAAGGAGTTGGCCAAAATGCAGAAAACGCAGAATCTCCAAGACATCTTTTTGAATCAGGCGCGGCGCGACAAGAGCGTCGTCACAATGTTCCTCATGAACGGCTTCCAGCTTCACGGTATCGTGCGCGGATACGACAGCTTCACCGTGATCCTCGACTCCGACGGCAAGCAGCAGCTTATTTATAAGCACGCGATATCTACCGTCGTGCCGCCGAAGCCGATCGATCTGGAGCTGGATACATAAGGTGAGAAAAACGGGGCAGTCATACCTGCTGCGTTTTGCCGCTGTGGCGGTGTTCCTCGCCGTCTGCGCCTACGCCGCCGCGTGGCTCGTGAACGGGCTTGGCGGCGGGGTGCGCAAGGCGACGGTTCACGGCTGCGAGATCACGGAGAGCGCGGCGATAGAAGGCGTCGCCGTGCGGACGGAGGAGCCGCTGACCGTGCCTGCCGGCATTGCGGACGGGGCGCGAGTCCCTGCGGGGGCGGACGGTTTTGCCAGACCCGCAGTCTGCTTCTTGCAGGCCGACGGATATGAGTACCTCACGCCGGACATGCTCGACGGGCTGACGGTGGAGTCTCTCCGAGACATCCTCGCCGCCGAGCCTGAAAAGTCGCTCTCCGGCGGGCGCGCCGTGTACGGCTTCGCGTGGTATTTCGCGGCGCTCGTGGCTGACGGCGCTCCGCTGCGCGAGGGCGGCAGCTGCGAGATATTGTTCGACGGCTTTGAAAAGAGCACTGCCGCCGAGATAATCTCCGTCAGCGCCGCCGAAAACGGGCAGCGCGCGCTGCTTCTGCGGCTGACGGCGAGTTCGCCCGAATATCTGAGCCTGCGCCGAAGCGGCGCGGAGATAATCTTTTCCCGATACAGCGGTCTGGAGCTGCCGCTGGAAGCCGTGCATACCGACGGCGAGAGGAACAATTTCGTTTATATCTCCACTGCGGGGATCGTCAGATCGCTGGATGTGGATATAATATATACAGATAAGGCCGGAGGCTTCTGCCTCGCCGCGCAGGATGCAAGCTTTGACGCGCTGCGCGAGGGAAACACAGTCATTGTCTCTGGAAAAGATATATACGAAGGAAAGGTACTGGGCTGATGGATATAGCCGAAAACGTGGCGATCGTGCGCTCCCGCATCGCCGAAGCCGCTCTTGCCGCGGGGCGCAGACCGGAGGATATCCGGCTCGTCGCGGCAACGAAGATGAATGACGCCGCAAGGGTTCAGCAGGCGATAAAGGCCGGAGTTGAGATCTGCGGCGAAAACAGAGTCCAGGAGATGCTGGAAAAAAACGCGCAGGCAGCATATGCCGGCGCGCGGCTGCATTTTATCGGGCACCTCCAGAAAAACAAGGTAAAGCAGGTCGTCGGCACGGCCGCGCTCATCGAGAGCGTCGACAGCGAGGAGCTGATGCGCCTGATCGACCGCTGCGCCGCCTCGAAGGGGATATGTCAGGACATCCTGCTTGAGGTGAACATCGGCGGCGAGGCCGCAAAGTCGGGCTTCAGACCGGAAGAAATTCCCGCGGCACTGGCCGCCGCGGCGCAATTTGACCATATTATGGTGCGCGGCCTTATGGCAATTCCACCAAAATGCAGCCGCGCGGAAGAAAATATCCCTTATTTTTGCAGTATGCAAAAGCTTTTTGTTGACAATGGCGAAAAAAAATACGATAATGTACTTATGGATTTTCTGTCTATGGGTATGAGCGCGGATTATACCGCGGCCATAGCCTGTGGCTCTAACATGGTCCGCGTGGGGACGGCTATCTTCGGCGCCCGTAATTATGGACCGATAAACAGCAATAATTCCGGAGGCAGCGATGGGACTCTTTGATGAATTGAAAAAGCTTACTCAACCGCAGGATGACGACAGCGACTTTTTTGAAGGCGCGGACGAAAGCTTCAAGCCCGCACCCGCGGCGGCAAGCTCCGCGCAGCTCCAGTTTGAGAGCACCTTCGGCGAGGAGCCGTCCTCCAATCCGGAGCCTGCCCGCCGTCCGGCGAAGGCACAGGGCGAGGGCGGGAGCCTGTTCGGCAATCTCGGCGTGAAGAAGGCCGCAAAGCCGCGCACCCAGCGCGAGCGGCTCGTGAACTTCGGCGGCAGCGAGACGCAGGTCATCCTCTTCAATCCCAAGACCTTTGAGGAGGCGGGGGAACTGGTCAATCACCTCAATCAGAGCCGTTCCGTGGTGATGACGCTGGAGGGCGTGCCGAACGACAATGCACGCCGCCTGCTTGACTTTTTGTCCGGCATAACCTTTGCCCTGCAGGGAAAAATAACCCCGATCTCCGCAAAGACATATTTCGTCTCCCCGCAGAACGTCGATCTGCTCAATTCACAGAGCGAGCAGCCGGTGAGCGACGAGCAGTATTTTTGAGAAACAAACACGCATTGAAAGGTGGATAAAGATATGATTACCGCTCAGGACATTCGTGAAAAGACTTTTGAAAAGGCACGCTTCAGCGGCTATGACATGGCCTCCGTTGACGATTTTCTGGAGGAGCTGGCGGAGGATGTTACCGCAACTCAGAAGGAGAACGCCGTTCTCAAGAGCAAGATGAAGGTTCTTGTGGACAAGATCGAAGAGTACCGCGCCAATGAGGACGCGCTGAACATGGCGGTTCTCTCCGCCCAGAAGCTCGCCGTTCAGATAGAGAACGACGCGCGCGCCCGCGCATCTGCGATGCTGGCCGAGGCCGACAAGCAGGTCAAGGCGAAGGTCGGCTCCATCGCCGAGCAGACCGCCGCGCAGGAGAAGCGTCTGGCGGACGCCAAGGCCGCTACCGCGAAGTTCTTCGACGGCGTACGCGCCCTGTGCAACACCCAGCTCAAGAATATCGACGCCATCAGCAGCGGCATAATCTCCTCTCCGGAGCCCGAAGCCGTTCCCGCGCCCAGAGCCGCAGCGCCTTCTGTAGAGGACGCTGTGCGAAGCATCGAAAATTCCGTGGCACGAATACAGCCGGAGCCTTCCATACAGATAGACATACCCAAGACCGTGGATGCTCCCGCTTCCAAGCCTGCTGTCCAGTTTGACAGCACTCAGCCCTTCACTCTGTAAGTGGGGCTGGGATCGATACGCTGATTCGCGGGGCGAGCGCAGCTGCGCGCGCCCCCTTTGATTTGATATACTACTATATAAATAGGAGACACAAAAATGTCACAGGATTTCAACTCCACTCTTAATCTGCCGAAAACCGACTTTCCCATGCGCGCGGGCCTGCCCAAGCGCGAGCCCGAGATGCTGAAAAAGTGGGAAGAGCAGGATATCTATAACGAAATGCTCAAGAAGAACGAGGGCAAGCCCCGCTTCTCCCTGCACGACGGCCCTCCGTTCTCCAACGGCAACATCCACATGGGTCACGCGCTCAACAAGTCCATCAAGGACTTCATCGTCCGCTCCTACGCGATGCGCGGCTACTACACTCCGTATATCCCCGGCTGGGATAACCACGGCATGCCCATCGAGAGCGCCATCATCAAGGAGCAGAAGCTCAACCACAAGGCCATGAGCGTTGCGGACTTCCGCTCCGCCTGCGAAGCCTATGCCGAGAAGTACATAAACATCCAGCGCGAGGGCTTCAAGCGCCTCGGCGTTATCGGCGACTGGGAGCACCCCTACAAGACCATGAACAAGGGCTTCGAGGCCGATGAAGTCCGCATCTTCGGCAAGATGTATAAGAACGGCCATATCTATAAGGGACTTAAGCCTGTCTACTGGTGCGCCAAGGACGAGACCGCTCTCGCCGAGGCCGAGATCGAGTATCAGGACGATCCCTGCACCACCGTTTACGTCAAGTTCCCGATGAAGGACGATCTTGGAAAGCTCGGCCACCTCGACCTCTCCAAGCTCAGCTTCGTCATCTGGACTACCACCATCTGGACGCTGCCCGGCAACCTCGCCATCGCCCTGCATCCGGACGAGGCATATGCCGTCGTCAAGGCGCCGAACGGCGAGATGTACATCATGGCCGAGGCTCTGACCGAGAAGGTCATGAAGATCGGCGGCTTTGACAGCTATGAGATCGTCGAGACCCATCCCGGCCGCTTCTTCGAGAATATGCTCGCGCAGCATCCCTTCCTCGACAAGACCTCCCGACTGCTGCTGGCTGACTACGTCACCATGGACTCAGGTACCGGCTGCGTCCATACCGCTCCCGGCTTCGGCGCGGACGACTATCAGACCTGCATGCGCTACGGCATGGAAATGGTCGTTCCTGTCGATGACCAGGGCCGCCATACCGAATATGCCGGCAAGTACGCCGGACTGAAGACCGACGAATCCAACCCCATCATCCTCAAAGACATGAAGGAGAGCGGCGCTCTCTTCGCCTCCGAGGAGATAGTCCATAGCTACCCGCACTGCTGGCGCTGCAAGAGTCCGATCATCTTCCGCGCCACCCCGCAGTGGTTCTGCTCGGTCGATTCCTTCAAGGATGAAGCTATCGCCGCCTGCGAGAACGTCCGCTGGCTGCCCGCGTGGGGCAAGGATCGGATGGGTGCAATGATCCGCGAGCGCGCCGACTGGTGCATCTCCCGTCAGCGCCGCTGGGGTCTTCCTATCCCCGTGTTCTACTGCGAGGACTGCCATAAGCCCGTCTGCACCGACGAGAGCATTGAGTCTGTCGCAAATATATTTGAAGAGAAGGGCAGCAACGCGTGGTTCGAGATGGACGCCGCAGAGCTTCTGCCCGAAGGCTTTACCTGCCCGCACTGCGGCGGCAAGCACTTCACCAAAGAGACCGACACTCTGGACGGCTGGTTTGACTCCGGCTCCACCCATTACGCCGCCATGCAGCGCGACCAGGGCTTCTGGCCTGCAGATATGTATATGGAGGGCGGCGACCAGTATCGCGGCTGGTTCCAGTCCTCGCTGCTCGTCGCGGTCGGCGCGCTGGGCAAGGGCGCCCCGTACAAAGAGTGCCTGACCCACGGCTGGACTGTTGACGGCGAGGGCAAGGCGATGCACAAGTCCCTCGGCAACGGCGTCGATCCCGCCGATATCGTCAAGGAGTTCGGCGCGGATATGATCCGCCTCTGGGCAGGCTCCGCCGACTACCATGTCGATGTGCGCTGCTCCAAGGAGATATTCAAGCAGCTCAGCCAGAACTACCTGAAGTTCCGCAATACCGCGCGCTACTGCCTCGGCAACCTCGACGGCTTCGACGCGAACGATCTCGTCGCGCCGGAGGATATGCTGGAGCTTGACCGCTGGGCAATAACTAAGCTCAACCAGCTTATAGAAAAGGTCGCGGATGCCTATAATGACTACGAGTTCCATGTGGTCTCCCATGCCATCAACGACTTCTGCGTCGTGGAGCTGTCCAGCTTCTATCTTGATATTATCAAGGACAGACTGTACTGCGAGGGCAAGAACAGCCTCAAGCGCCGCAGTGCGCAGACCGCTCTGTACCTGATCCTCGACAGCATGGCCAAAATGTTTGCCCCGATCCTCGCCTTCACCTGCGATGAGATCTGGCAGGCGATGCCGCACCGCGAGGGCGACGACGAGCGCAACATCGTGCTCAACGAGATGAACGAGCCCTTCACGCAGTACGCGCTCTCCGACGAGGCGCTTGCCCGCTGGGACAAACTCATCGCTCTGCGCGATGACGTCAACGGCGTGCTTGAATCCGCCCGCGCGTCCAAGCGCATCGGCAAACCGCTGGAGGCATCCGTAAGACTCCATGCCAAGGACGAAGCCAGCCGTGAGCTGCTCGACGAGGTCGGCAGCATGAATCTGTCGGAGCTGTTCATCGTCTCCCAGTGCCTCATCAAGGATGAGGACAGCGAGGAAGCTGAGGCTGTCAGCGGCGTCGGCTCCAACAATCCCGGCCTGAATATTTCCGTCATTGAGGCTCCGGGCGTCAAGTGCCCGCGCTGCTGGATGCATTCTCTCAACGCGCAGCCCGAAACCGGACTCTGCCCGCGCTGCGCGGCGGTCATCGCCGGAGAGTGATCTCAGGAGACCGATCGGATAAAATTCGAGCGCCGTCTCCGGGCGGCAGATAGGAGAAAAATATGCTGTATGCGATAGTTGCGCTGCTCGCCGTTATCGTCGATCAGTGGGTCAAATACTGGGTTGCGGGCAATATCCCGCTGGAGAGCACCGTCAACGAGCTTATCCCCGGCGTGATAAGCGTGGTGAACGTTCATAATTCCGGGGCAGCTTTCGGCTTTCTGAGCGGAGGCGGCGCGCGCATCCCGTTTATAATCATATGCGGTGTGTTCACTGTTGCGATAATCATCGCCCTCGCCACGAACTTCATCTCCAACCCGCTTGGCCGTTGGAGCGCGGTGTTCGTGATGGCGGGCGGCATCGGAAACTGCATCGACCGTATTCTGTACGGCTACGTGCAGGACATGTTTATGTTCGATTTTGCGCCCAGCTTCCCGATATTCAACGTCGCGGATATCTTCATAACCGTCTTTGCACTGCTGTTCATCGTGTCGCTGTTTTTCGGCGGACACCGTGACGAGGAAGAGGACGATGAGGATTACGACGACGAGGACGACTACGTGCTTGAGGATGACGAGGAGGACGATGTCCCCGCCCGTCCCGTGTTCAAGCGCCGCAGCCGTGAGCCGCGCGAGGAAGCGCCGAAGGCCGAAAAGCCCGCGCGCAAACGCAGACCGAAATATGAGGAGGAGTATGAGCAGTATAAGGCTGCCCGCGCCGCCCGCGGCGTGCAGACTCCGCCGTCCCCAGCCGCGCAGCGCGTGACCGTGCAGAATCCGTCCGACCCCTTCGCCGAGTGGGAGCGCGCAAACGCGCAGGTCGAGGCGAAGCGTCAGAGCGACGTTGCCGAGCTGACCGGCCAGACCCCGACCGTTTCCGCCCGCCCCGCCTATAAGCCCTACACGGCGCAGGCCGCGCCGCGTCAGCAGGCGGCTCCCGCGCCCGCTCCGGTGCGTCCGGCAGCTCCGGCTGCTCCGGCACCGACGAGAAAAGCGGCGCCCGCAAAGCAGGAGACGAAGAGCGAAGACGAATTCTCGCTGGACGATATCCTTAACGAGTTCAAGTAATGGACGAAAATATTGTAACAATAGTTGCGGAGGAGAGCGGCGACAGGGTCGACGCTCTCCTTGCGCGCAGTATAGACTCCCTGACGCGCAGCGCCGCCCAGCGCCTGATAGAGGACGGCGCGGTCTTGCTCGGCGGCAAGGCCGTGAAGAAGAATTATAAGTGCGCCGCGGGGGACAGATTCGAGGTGCTCCTGCCCGAAGCGGAGGAGACCGAGCTTGTCGCGCAGGATATCCCGCTGGACGTGGTGTATGAGGACGGGGACGTTATCGTCGTCAACAAGCCGCGCGGCATGGTCGTGCACCCCGCGCCGGGGCATCCCGACGGGACGCTTGTGAACGCCCTGCTGTGGCACTGCGGCGATTCGCTGTCCGGCATCGGCGGCGAGAGGCGCCCCGGCATCGTCCACCGTATTGATAAGGACACCTCGGGGCTGATAATCGCCGCGAAGAACGACTTTGCGCACCAGTTCCTCTCCGCGCAGCTCTCGGATCACACGCTGGGGCGCGAGTACGAGGCGGTCGTCCACGGCGGCTTCCGCGACGATGCGGGCACGGTCGATGCGCCGATAGGCCGCCACCCTGTGGATCGCAAGCGCATGGCGGTCACGCCGAAGAATTCGAAGCCCGCCGTGACGCACTATGAGGTCATCGCGCGCTACCGCGGCTATACGCGCATACTCTGCCGCCTTGAGACCGGCCGCACTCACCAGATACGCGTCCATATGGCCAGCATCGGGCATCCGCTGCTCGGCGACGGCGTGTACGGCGCGCCGTGCCCCGAAAAGGGGCTTGAGGGGCAGTGCCTCCATGCGCGCCGGCTGAAATTCATCCACCCCCGCACCGGACAGCTCGTCCGGCTTGAAGCGCCGCTGCCGGAGTATTTCACGCAGGTCATCTCTCGGCTCGGCAACGAAATATAAGGAGTGAAGATATGAGCAAATACATAGTGTACGCGCTGGTGACGGCGGCGGTCGTCGCCGCGATCGTGCTGGTCGTGAAGATCATCTCCGGCGCGATAACGCTTATCAGCGGCCTGTTCAATGTGATCCTCGGCGTGATCGTCGTGCTGGCGGTCATCGCGCTGGTGGTCTGGATGTTCCGATACGCGGCAAAGCATAAATAAAGATGAAAACAGCCATCCGAACTATCTATCGGATGGCTGTTTTCGTTGTTCAGCTTACACGGTACGTATATATTTGCCGATGAATTCGTCAAGCTTGGCGGCGTAAGCCTCCGGCGCGCGGTGCATACTCTCCACATGGTGCGCACCCTCTACGAAAAGATGATCCTTCGTGCCGGGGTACAGCTCGTACAACTCCTTGCCCATGGCGAACGGAACCGTGTGATCCTCTGTGCCGTGCACGAAGAGTATTGGCAGCGTCGCGCGCAGCATGTGCGGCCGCACGTCGCCGTCGCGCAGGGAGTACCCGGCCACAACGCGGTTTATCGCGCCGAGCGGCCAGACGAGCAGCCCCAGCCGTCGGCGCAGGGAATCCACCGGACTCGAAAACCCGCAGTCGTCCACGATGAAGCGTACGCAGGGCGGGCAGCGGTCGCTCATGCTCAGCACCGTTCCGCCGCCCATCGAGAAGCCGTGGAGTATTACCTGAATGTCAGCGCCGAAGCGCTCCTGCAAAAAGTCCAGCCATTTCAGGCAGTCGTGGCTCTCAAACACGTCGAAGCCGATGTAGCGCCCCTCGCTCTCACCGGCGGCGGTGTTGTCGCAGCAGAAGAGATCGAAGCCGCGGCTTTTGTAGTACTCGCAGTACATTCCGGCGGCCTCCGCGTGCTCCGAGCGGTAGCCGTGTATCAGAAACGCGATGCGCCCGCAGGGCTTTTCGCCGCAGGGGTAGTAAAAGCCGCGCAACAGTTCGCCGCGCTCGGAGCGCATCGCGAAGCGCAGCTGCGGAGCTTCACGCAGAGCCTGCGCTGCGCCGTCGCGGTGGGCGTAGTAGTCCGCGGAATGCGTGCGTTTGTCCATTATGGGGTTCAGTATCCGCGAGCCGTTGCGGCAGAAGGTGTATTTATACACCTCGGCCAGCGCGGCACCCGCGGCCGCAGCGACGGGGATAAGTGCTTTTCTCAGTTTCATTCTCGGTTTGTGCCTCATTTCTTATGCTGAAGATCAGGTCACGGGCAGCACCGCGCCGATGGTGGCGAGCAGGGTTGAAAGCCCGACAAGGATCTGGAACGGCAGTGAGCCGAACACTCCGATGAGCGCGGAGCCGCCGACTCTGCGGCGCGAGAGATTGTAGGCCACGAGGATGCCAAGCCCGGTGACGACCTGTATCACACTCGCAAAGCGCGTGAAGCCGACGAAGCTGGACAGCCCGAAGAACGCCAGCAGCAGGCAGGGCAGCGACGCCGCGAGCCAGCTTATATGGCGGCTCCAGCCGGTCTGCTCGCCGACGATGTCGCGCAGGTTCAGCGTGTTTGCCCAGAAAGATGTCGCCAGTGCGAGCAGAGTGAACACGTAGCCGACCACGCTCACCCAGCCGCCGAGATGCGCCGCGAGATCGACCAGCGCGCCGTCCTCGCTTATATTCTGCCCCGCGCCGAGCAGGGTCATCAGTGTTATGAGCAGGATCATTCCCGCGTTTATTGCAAGGCCGAGCGCGATGCTGCCGCGGATGCGCTTTGGATCGCCCTCAAGCCCCTTGACGACCTGCGGCGTGGACATGACCGCGGACAGCGAAAAGCTGACCATACCGTACATCGCAAGAACGTTGTTCCAGCCGTGCCATCCGCTCGGCAGCGGGCTGATATCGGAGCGCAGCGTGGAGACAAACAGTATGCCGATCACGGCGAGCATCGAGCCGACGGCAATCTTTTCGCAGATGCCGACGAGCTTCATCCCGATAAACACGACGCCTGCGCCGATAACGTAGAACAGCAGCATGCCCCAGACGTCCGGCAGGCCGAACCAGCTGCGGAATACCGCCGCTGCGCCTGTCAGAAATGCGCTGACGTTCACAATGACCGACACGCCGAGCAGCGCGAAAGTCAGCCAGGTAAGAATCTTCTTGATGCGTCCGGAGAATAGCTCCGCGTCGAAGCAGCTCACGAACTGCGCGCCGTTATTGTTGTACGAAAGCTCCGCAATTATGAGGTGCAGCACGATGTTTATGAGGTAACCCAGCGCGATTATCCAGAGAATTTCGCGCAGACTGTTGTGCGCCGCGAGGTACGGCACCGAGAGTATCCCCGCGCCGACGCCGTGGCCGACAATGATGCTGGTCGCCTCAAAGAAGCTGAGACGGGATTCGCCCTTGATCTTACTCATATATTCAAAACTCACTTTCTGTGCTTTATCTGCATAAAAAGTTTCGGGAAAAGCTTGCCTGCGAGTGCCATCATGCGGAAAGTGAACATCGTGAGCGTCACGTTCCCGCTGCGGATGACGGCGCAGGGCAGTTTCACCGCGGCGCCGCCGGTCGCGGCTTCGCTGCGGCGCAGGACGCGCCTGTTCGTGACGACGCGGCGCACGTAGGAGCGCTTTTCAAGATAATTCAGCGGGCAGGACGGCGTGAAGAGATTCGTCAGGCAGGAGAAGATGCTCTTCATGAACATGTATTCCATGCTGCCGTCGCTCTCCGCGCCGAACTCAGTGCAGAGCTGCTCTATGCGCTTGTCGGACAGCAGGCAGACCTCCAGCTTGCGGTCGTAGTATTTGGTGATGAGGCTCTCGCCGCGGTGCATTATATACCGGTATTTGCAGCCGGGCAGCACGCTCACGCGGTCGATCTTTTCAAGGCAGTCGAAGACGTAGAGCCTGTCCTCGCCCCAGCGGAAATCGCGGAAGCGGATGCCATTGCTGCGGATGAGCGACGCGCGGTAGAGCTTGCCCCAGACCTGATTGAGGAGGTTCGCCTTGTACAGGCGCGGCAGCGCCTCGGCCATTCCGGCGCGGTCGATGAGCTGCTCCGGCTCGCAGTAATAGCGCTCCGAGCCGTCCACGCCCACGATAGTGTAGCCGAATATGACCATATCCGCGCCATTCGCGCCGCCCAGCGCGTATTCCAGCGCGTCGGGCAGCAGCCGGTCGTCCGAGTCGAGGAACATTATATATTCCGCTTCAGGATCGGCGGCGGCAAGCCCATGCTCGCGCGCGGCGGCGGGGCCGCCGTTTTCAACGGTCAGCAGCTTCACACGCGCGTCCGTCTCCGCCATCGCGGAGACGACGGCGGCAGTGTCGTCCTTTGAGCCGTCGTTGACGATTATCAGCTCGAAGCTGCCGCAGCTCTGCGTGAGGACACTGTTGACGCAGCCCTCTATATATCCGGCGGCGTTGTATGCCGGCACGATTATCGATACCTTTGGATGCTCGTTCATGGCTTCTCTCCTTTTTCGCCGTCCGCGCTGCGGTAGAATTCAAGGAAGTATTCGTACATAGGCATGAGCTTTGCGTAGGCGTCGGTGAGTATCCCCGGCAGCTCCGGGGAATACAGCGCGGCGTCGTGGTCGCGGCTGCACTCCAGCCCGATGCGCTTGCGGTTATACCAGCGGCCGAGCGGATCGTCGGCGTGCCCCTTGGGGCGCTTGTATTCCTCGCCGGTCAGCCTGAATCCGCCGCCGCGCTCGATCTTGCGGACGATGCGCTCAAATCTGGCGGGGTTGGAGTCTAGGCTGCGGCGGAAGGCCTCCATCTGGCTGGGCGTCGCGCTGTAAAAGCCCATGCCGTAGCTGTAATCGGCGGCGCCGATCTCGAACCAGAACATCGGCCCTTCGAGAAGGATGCTGCCGTGCTTTATAGAGAACCACAGATGATCCTTGTACGGCCCACGCCCGAACAGCCGCCGCGCGTCGCGGTAAATGCGCGAGACGTGCAGGAGGCAGTCCATCTCCGGGAAGCGGCTGCACATAAGCGCCTGCGTCTCGGCGGCGAGCGCCTTGAACGGCTCGTTCACGGTCTGCTCAAACTGCTCCTTGTGCTCGTTGAACCAGACGCGCTCGTTATTGAATGCCAGCTCCCAGAGAAAATCTCCGGCAGCGGGAGTAAATCCGTTAAACATGATATACGCTCTTTCTTGCTTCTTTCATACTAGTATCGGTTAACAAGAGCAGACACGCCTGACAGTGCGTCTTTCCGGCGCTTTTTGCTTTTTTCGACTTGAAGGGCGGCAGCCCGTCTGCGTCTCAAAAAGCAAAAATCACTCGAAAATCCATCCCTGTCAGGTGCGCAGCAGTTTTGACGGAGCAGAAATGTGGCCAGACGATGAAAAGGCCGCTGAGAATACTTGCTGTATTGTCAAGGACTTTGAAGAAGTATGGGCGCATTTCTGCCCGCCAAAACCGTGTTTGCCCTTGTCAACCGATACTAAATCTACTTATAATATTAACATATTGATCCGGCTTTATCAAGCGGAGCGGGCGGGACGTTTTTGGGCAAAATACGCATTTTGAAAATTGACTGATATATGGGGTAAGTGGTAATATATTATCGTATGAGAAATTGTACTGAGAAATTGTGTAGTAAAATTATGCTTAGGAGGCTCTGTAATGAAAAAGAAACTTCACTATGCGGGTGCAGCGGTTTTACTGGCTTCCGTGCCTCTGTTCATGCTGGCTCCGGGGCGGGTCACGAAGCGTCAGCGCGCGCCGTTCCAGAACGTGAACTTTGCCCATCGCGGCCTGCATTCGCGGGATAAGAGCGTGCCGGAGAACTCGCTGGAGGCGTTCGAACTGGCGTCCCGCGCCGGTTACGGCATCGAGCTTGACGTGCAGCTCTCAAAGGACGGCCAGGTCGTGGTGTTCCATGACGATGATCTCAAGCGCGTCTGCGGCGTGGACTGCCGCGTTGACGAAAAAACATATGCCGAGCTTACGGAGCTGAGGCTCTGCGGCACGGAGTATACCGTTCCGCTCTTCACCGAGGTGCTCGCGACCGTCAGAGGCCGCAGCCCGCTCATCGTCGAGCTGAAGCGCGGCCACCGCAATATCGAGCTGTGCGAAAAGACCTACGCTCTGCTCGCCGAATACAGGGGCGATGTGTGCATCGAGAGCTTCGACCCATTCATCGTGGCGTGGTTCCGTTTCCATGCGCCGGAGCTTCTGCGCGGCCAGCTCGCCATGCCCGCGGAGCGGTATGAGAATTTCCCGAAGCCGCTCGCCTTTGCGCTGAGCCACGGACTTATGAACTTCGTCTGCCGCCCGCAGTTTATGGCCTACCGTATAGGCCGCCGTCCTCTCACCGTGCATATTGCGGAGAAGCTCGGCGCCATGAAGGTGGCGTGGACTTCGCATGAGCCGAAGAACGAGCGCGGCAAGGACGCGGTCATCTTCGAATTCTATAAGCCATCGGTCAAGTTCGACCCCAAACGTAAATAAGCAGATATAAACAATCTCCGGATCACCGATCCGGAGATTGTTTTTCGGCGCAGTCCGTACATACAGGAACTCCACCTCTTATTTGCAGGAAGTCTTCACGCGTAAGCTCGCCGCATACGGCGCATGGCCGCTCATCGCGGCGCTGCGGCGCGGCGGGGAACGGCATATGGGGGATGCCGGAACAGAAGATCTCGGCTGCAGGCGCGGTAAGAATGTATTCAATGAGCGCGGATTTATCCGTCAGCTTCGGCAGCGGACGCAGATACAGCCGCAGCTCGCCGCCCGCGCCGTAAAAATTGAATACGGGCTTCCCCGTCTCGCGCAGACATAACCTGCCGTTTCCGACCGTCGCGCCGAGAACCGATTGGAACCCATCCGCCCAGCAGGCGCGGCTCTCTATCGCGCAGCGCAGCTCGCCGTGAAGCAGCCCGCCCGCCTCCGCGGCTGCCCGTACGCCAATGGCAAGGCCGGGGCAGAGATGCCCATGCAGGTTTCCGGCGGCTTCAAAAAGCTCGTGAATGTCCATGTTAGGCCTCCGTATTCCAGTATATCCATGCGACGCAGGTGCTGACACTGTCGACGAAAACGCCGTTTTCGTCCACAAGCTCCGCCGCGATCTTTCTCGCGCGAGCCATGAGCGCGGCGTCACCAGCATCGCCGCCGCAGCGCTTTATCAGATATTCCGCGGCCTCGTCCGGACTGCGGTCGTCGCTCCAGTCGTATGGCACGTATTTCACGAGGGGGTCATAGCCCGCGCCGCGGACGGCTTGCAGCAGCGCCTCTGCGCTGTCGTGCATCCCCGCGCCGAAGCCCGAAACCTCCAGCCCCATCCGGCGGTAGAACTCGTCGCGTATCGGCTGTGCCCATTCGACAAAGTTCGCCGTGAAGCACCAGCCGCGGGTCAGCGTGCTCATCTTCTCCACGCCGGCCGTGTCGTGCACTGCGGCGGACATCATTGCGACCGACAGGTCGAATTTATCGCCGCCGGACAGCTCGTCCGTGCTCAGCATAGCGAAATCACCCTCGACGATGCGCCACGGAGTGGCGTACGCCGCCATGTTCCGCGCTGCGTGCGCGAGCATGGCGGGGGAAATGTCCGTCAGCGTCACGCTGCATCCAAGCTCGGCGAAATATGTTCCGTATTTCCCGACGCCGCAGCCGATATCGAGCACACTGCAGCCGGGGTGCAGCAGCCCGTTTGAGGTGAAGAACTCCAGCAGCTGCCGGTTATAGTCGTTCAGCCCCATGCGGAAAACCCGCTGGTAGTCCGCCGCGGCCTCGTCCCAGCTTTTAATCTGTTCCATCCGCGTCCTCCCCGTGCGTTTTGACGTCCGGGAACGGTATCAAAACGGGTATGCCCATGCAGTCGACGATGTGTACGTGCATGTCGTAAACGTGTTCGACTATCTCCGGCGACATGACCTCGCGCCCGCCGTGGGCGTATATCTCCGAATCCTTGAGGAACATGAAGCGGTCACAGTAGCGGATGGCGAGGTTCAGGTCGTGCAGCACGGTAATGACGCTTATTTTATGCTCGCGCGCGATGGCGCGCACAAGCTGCATGACCTCGTGCTGATTGCGCGGGTCGAGATTGCTGGTCGGCTCGTCGAGCAGCAGCACGCGCGGCTCCTGCGCCAGCGCGCGGGCGATCAGCACCTTCTGCGCTTCGCCGCCGGACAGCTCCGACACACTGCGCAGCGCATAGGATTCAAGCTTCATGCGGCGCAGGATATCCGAAACTATCTCCCTGTCCCGGTGCGTCGCGTCCCATTGGATGTACGGCTTGCGGCCGAGCAGCACCGTGTCAAAAACCGACATGTCCACCGCCCGCGCGTTCTGCGCCACGTAGGCGACGTTCTGTGCCATTTCGTTGCTGCTCATCGCGAAAACGTTCTTCCCGTCCACAATGACCTCGCCGGACTTCGGGCGGAGAATGCGGTCGATGCATTTTAAAAGCGTGCTCTTGCCGGCACCGTTGTTGCCGAGAATGGCGGTGCAGATGCCGTCCGGAACGTCAAAGCTCACGCCGAGGAGCGTGTCGGGGGCGTTTTTCCCGTAGGAAAAGCATATGTCTCTGACCTCAACCATTGGAATTTCTCCCCCTGAACAGCAGAATAAGGAACACCGGCCCGCCGATGAATGACATTATCGCGCCGATGGGCAGAATTATCGGCGGCGCGATGAGCTTCGCGAGCGCGTCCGCGAGTATCAGCAGCAGCGCGCCGCAGACCGCGGAGCCGGGGACAAGGAAGCGGTGGTCGTTGCCGACAAAAAAGCGCATGACATGCGGCGCGATGAGGCCGACAAAGCTGATTATGCCGACGAACGACACCGCGACCGCCGCCGACAGCGAGCACACCGCCATGCTGGCGACCATGACCTTCTTCGTGTCCACGCCGAGACTCTTGGCCGTGTCGTAGCCCGCCTCCATGGCGTTATAGTTCCAGCGGTTATACATGTAGTAGATGAAGCTCAGCACGAAAACGACGCTGATAAAGCGCAGATCCTTCCAGCTTGCGCTGCCGAGGTTGCCGAAGGTCCAGAACACGACCGCGCCGAGCGAGGTATCGTCGGCGAAGTATTGCAGCAGCGTGCTGCCGCCGGCGAACATCGCGCTGAGCGCCGTGCCCGCGAGGATCAGCCCGCCGGGGCCGATGTTTTTCTTGAGCCGGGAGATGAGTATCACGACGACCGACGATATCGAGCCGAAGACGAAGGCGCAGAGCGTGACGATATACGGGTTATCAATCGATATGGTCGAGGTGGAGTTGGAGTTTGTTATCACGCCGCCGCCGAACACGATTATGCCCAGCGCTGCGCCGAAAGCCGCGCCCTGCGACACGCCCAGCGTCGATGCCGAGGCGAGAGGGTTGCGCAGTACGCACTGCATCACCGCGCCGGAGGCTGCGAGCGTTGCGCCGACGAATATCGCCGCCAGAACGCGCGGCAGGCGGATGTTCATAATGGCGGTCTGATATTTCTTTTCGCCCTCGCCGGCGAGCGCACGGAAAATGTCCGGCAGGCTGATTTTCAGAGAGCCGATGCCCATATACACCACGGCGGCAAAAAGCGTAATAAACGCCGCAGCCGCAAGCGCTATGCGCTTGCGGGCGACGAACTGTTCATATTGTTCGATTTTTACTGGGTGCTTCTGCAATTATATCACACCTTTGTTATCCGAGAGTGACGGTGCCGTAGCCGAGCCCAGCTTCGGTCAGCAGGTCGAGGTAGCCGTCGTGGCCGAGGAAGAAGGAGAATATCTCGTTTGCCTTGGCCTCAAAATCGACGTCCGCGAATGCATCGGGGAACAGCAGCGATCCTGCGTAGTAGGCGCTGACGAGGGGGATCTCGACGTTGGTGTAGTTCGCGGTGGAGTTCGGCCACTGATAGACCTTGCCGTTCTTGACGGCGCTGAGCTGCTCGAAGAAGCTCGGATCCTCGGCGTACTGATTCTTGACAAGCTCAAGGTTGCCGGAGTCGAGGATGATGATGTCGGGGTCCCACGCGAGGATCTGCTCGCGGTCTACCTCAACGCCGTGGGGGCCTTCAATGATGCCGGCGGCAGCGTCGTTCGCGTGGATGGAAGCGAGAATTGCGTCGTTGGCGTAAACGCCTTCGATGCCGTGTCCGCCGCGGAAGGTGGCGGCGGCGCCGAGAACGAGGGGCTTGTCCTCATCGGGGATGTCCTTGGTGCGCGCGTCGAGGTCGGCGAGACAGTTGTCCATGAAGGAGATGACCTCCTCGGCGCGTTCGGGTACGCCGCAGGCATCGCCGAATACGCGAAGCGCCAGCTTGTAGTCCTCGCCGAACAGGGTGCCCTGCGGGGCGGCGACGACGGAGCGGCCAAGCTGCTCTTCGATGGAGTTGACGATGTCCTCCTCATAGGTGCAGAGGATTATATCGGGATTGGCCTCAAGAATGACTTCCGGCAGAATTTCGCCGTAGCCGCCGGCTGAGGCCGCGGGCAGGTCAGCCCACGCTTCATGGTTGAAGCAGCCGTAGGCCATGAAGAGACTGTCGTTCTGGTCGCCGTTTGCGGTGGTGACCATCTTGTCCTGAAGGCCGAGGTAGACGAGCATACGCGTCGCGTTGCCGAGGGTGACGATGGAGTTTATCTCGGTCGGAACTTCTATTTCGCGTCCCAGCCCGTCGGTTATGACGCGGGTAGCGGGGGCGGCGTCAACGGCGGAGGATTCCTCGGCGGGAGCCTCGGTCGCGGGGGTGCCGCTCTGCTGCTGGCCGCAGCCTGCGAGCATGCTCAGGGACAGGAGCATTGCGAGAATAAGTGCAAGAGTTCTTTTCATTTGAGGTCGTTTCTCCTTTGGTGATGAATCATGTTCCTGATTATATCAGCCGCGGGGCAATTGCGGAAGCCCCCTAGGGGGATAAAATTTTTTGACATACTGCGCGGAGCTATGGTATAATCTCAGCATATTTTTAAAAGGACAGATGAACATGACGCGCATTTTATTCGTTTGCCACGGCAATATATGCCGCAGCCCGATGGCGGAATTTGTGATGAAGTCGCTCGTCGCCTCGGCGGGGCTGGAGCGGGAATTCGATATCGCCTCGGCCGCGACCAGCAGCGAAGAACTGGGCAACCCCGTGTACCCGCAGGCGCGGCGCAAGCTCGCCGAGCACGGTATCGGCTGCGCGGGCAAAACCGCCCGCCGCATGACTGCGGCGGATTACGGCGCGTACGACCTGCTCATCGGCATGGACGCGGCGAACCTGCGCAATATGCTGCGCATCTGCGGAGGCGACCCGGACGGCAAGCTCCATAAGCTGACCGAATACTGCGGCCGCCCGGACGACGACGTCGCCGACCCATGGTATACCGACGATTTCAACACCGCATGGAACGATATCTACGCCGGCTGCAAGGGGCTGCTGGACGCACTCGCCCCTGAAGTGGAGCTTGACCTGTCCCACTGCGCGACGCGGCACGATATCTACTCCGTGCTCCGCGAGAAGATGCACTGGCAGGACTGGTACGGCGAGAATCTGGATTCTCTGTGGGACATCCTCACGGGGCTGCCGTTCTATGGCCGCCGCTTCACGTTCCGACTGCCGGACGGGGAGATACGGATGTACGCCGAAAAGGTATACGCGACATTTGAGGACGCGGGGCTGCCGGTGTCAACCAATAGTGGAAGAAAATAAGTATAAAATGTTTGACAATATATACCCCGTGTGTTAATCTAATAAAGCGTTAAATCAATTTATATATTATAATAGAAAGGAGTCGCCAAGATGAGCATCAAGTCTGCAGGAAAGCTGAACAAGAATACCGAATCCGGGCGGCTCTGTGCGTAATTTGCCCTGCACATTTTTGCGGACATTGCCCGGGAACATCGTCTTCCGGGCATTTTTGCGCACTGAGCCTGAAGCTAATGGGACATAAAAGAATTTATGAAGAAAATCATTCCGTTTTTGAAGCCGTACAGGGCGCAGCTCCTGCTGGCGGTGCTGCTGAGCGCGGCGTCCACGCTGTGCGAACTGCTCCTGCCCACCATCATGAGCGACATACTCGACAAGGGCGTCTATCTTGCCGACCTCTCGTACATACTCCGCTGCTGCGGGCGTATGCTGATCGTCGCGCTCATAAGCCTCGGTACGGTGCTGGGCGGCGCGTACCTCAGCGCACAGGTCGTCGCGGGCTTCTGTACCGATCTGCGCGAGACGGTGTTCAACCGCGTCAACAATATGAGCTTCGAGGAGTTCAATTCCATTGGCACCTCCGCGCTCCTCAGCCGTGCGACGCACGATATCGGCAACCTTTCATGGGTCGCGTCGATGCTCTCCGGCAGCGTCGTGACGATACCGGTGCTGTTTCTCGGCGGCGTGCTGCTGGCCATGCGCAAGGACACGGTGCTCGCGCTGATCATGCTGGTGTTCGTGCCGGTCGTGTTCGTCATCGTCACCGTGATCGGCAGAAAGATCGAGCCGCTGTGGGTCATCTCCGACAGCTACGTCGACAAGCAGAACGACATTGTCCGCGAACGCCTGCACGGCATCCGCGTTATCCGCGCCTTCAACAGCGAGCCGCGCGAGCACAAGCGCATCGACGAGGCCACGCATGTCATGGCCGATAACATCATCCACGCGAACGTCAGCATGGGACTCGTCTCGCCGCTGACCATTGCGCTGATGAATATGGCGGCGGTGCTTATCGTGTGGATAGGCGGCTGGCGCATGGAAAATGGCCTGAGCGGCGTCAGCGGCGGCGATATCTTTGCAATCGTACAGTATGTCGCGCTGACGATGAACGGCGTCGTGATGGCGGCGTTCATGATAGTCATGCTGCCCCACGCAAAGGTCGCCGCCGGCCGCATCGGCGTGGTGCTCGACTCCGAGGGCATCGCCGACCCCAACCCCGAAGAGGCGCTGGAGCTGAAGGGCGATATAGAGTTTGAGCATGTCAGCTTCTGCTACGACGGGGCCAGCGTCCCCGCGGTGGAGGATGTCTCGCTGCACATCCGCCCCGGCGAAAAGGTCGCCGTCATCGGCGGCACGGGCAGCGGCAAATCCACTCTGGTGCAGCTGCTGATGAGCTTCCGCCTGCCGACGTCGGGCAAGATTTACTTCGATGGGCGCGACGCCGCCACGATAAACCGCAAGACCAACCGCGACAATATGAGCTGCGTGCTCCAGCGCCCCGCGATATATTCCGGCAGCATCCGCCGGAATATCGAGATGGGCCGCCCCGGCGCGAGCGAGGCGGAGATAGAGGAGGCCGTCGGCATCGCGCAGATGGCCGACTATGTGGACAGCCTGCCCGACGGGTTGGAGCATATGCTTGAGCAGTCCGGCAAGAACCTCTCCGGCGGGCAGAAGCAGCGCATATGCATCGCCCGCGCGATACTGAAAAACGCCCCGATCTTTATCTTTGACGACAGCTTTTCCGCTCTCGACTTCATGACCGAGGCGCGTCTGCGCGCACGGCTGGGCGAAAAGATACAGGGGCGGACGCAGATCGTCATCACGCAGCGTATCAGCTCCGCGATGAGCAGCGACTGCATCTTCGTCATGGACGGCGGGCGGTTGGTCGACGCCGGACGGCACGAAGAGCTGCTCGAGCGCTGCCGCATCTATCGGGAGATCTACGTCTCCCAGACCGGAGGTGAGGCGAAATGAAGACCAAAAAGGATAGATCCGCCTCCCGCGAGCGGCGCCGCAGTGACCGCGCCGTGCTGCTGAGACTGGTGCAGGAGGCAAAGCCGATATATAAATGGCTGGCGCTGGCATGTCTGATAAGCCTTGGCATAATCGCCTGCGCCGTCGCCGCGCCGCAGCTGCTGGGCGACTGCGTCCAGCTCCTGTACGATTACTGGGCGGGCAGCTTCACCGGAGCGAGCCTGACCGCGGCGCTCACGGGCGGATGCCTAGCGCTGGCGGGGGTGTACCTGCTGCAAAGCCTGATGAGCTGGCTGAAAATGCTGCTGCTCAATAACGTCGTCAGCCGCTATTTCACCTGCGCCCTGCGCATCAAGCTCTCTGCCAAGATAAGTCGGCTCCCCGTAAGCTTTGTGGACAGAACTCCCGTCGGCCAGATACTCGACCGCATGACCGAGGACGTCTCGACGATGGGCAACTCCATCCACAGTATTATCGACACGCTGATGGTCGGCTTCCTGCAGATAATCGCCATCGCCGTGATGATGCTGCTTGAGGACTGGCGGCTGGCGCTGGTCGTGATACTGTTCATGCCGGTGTCGGTGCTGCTGTCGATAAAGATATCGAACCTGAGCGGTAAGCATTTCGAAAGAATGTTTGCCGTCGGCGGGCAGCGCTTCGCCCATGTCGAGGAGAGCTTCACGAATTACCAGACCACCAAGGCCTATAACTACGAGCAGGCGACCATCGACACGCACCACGACATCTGTGAGGAGCGGAAAAAGTCGGAGGCGAAGGCAAACTTCTTCGGCTCGCTGGTTAGACCATGCATCTCGTTTTCAAATGCGCTCGCGTATATCATAATCTGCGTGCTCGGCGGCGTGCTCATCGTCGAAAGCGGCGTGAGCATCGGCGTTGTCGTGACGGTGGTGCTGTTTGCGCGGCAGTTTTCCTCGCCGCTGGAGCAGATAGCCGACGGCATGAGCAATCTCCAGCGCACCAAGGCCGCGTCGAAGCGTGTGTTCGACATGCTGGACGCCGAGGAGGAGCCGCAGCAGAGCGGCCACATCCCCGCCGACGTCAAGGGCGACGTGAAGTTTGAGGACGTCAGCTTCTCGTACAGCAAGGACACGCCTCTCATCCGCAACCTTAATATCGATGTAAAGCGCGGGCAGAAGATCGCCATCGTCGGCCCCACCGGCGCGGGCAAGACCACGATAGTCAACCTGCTCATGCGATTTTACGATATCGACAGCGGCCGCATAAGCATCGACGGCTACGACATTTCCGAGACTTCGCGCGACGATGTCCGCGCGCTGTTCGGCATGGTGCTTCAGGACACATGGCTCTTCAGCGGCACCGTGGCCGACAACGTCGCCTACGGCCGTCCGGACGCAACGCGGGAGGAGATAATCGCCGCCTGCGACGAAGCCTACTGCGATCACTTCATCCGCACTCTGCCGCAGGGCTATGACACCGTTGTCAGTGAGGATTCGGCCAGCATCTCCGGCGGACAGAAGCAGCTGCTGACCATCGCCCGCGCGCTGCTGGCGGATCGCCGCCTGCTGATACTCGACGAGGCGACCTCGAACGTCGATACGCGTACCGAGATACTTATCCAGAAAGCGATGGATAAGCTCATGCGCGGCCGCACATGCTTTGTCATCGCGCACCGGCTCTCCACCATAGTGGACTCCGACCTCATCCTCGTCCTGCGCGACGGACAGATAGTCGAGACCGGACGGCACGAGGAGCTTCTCGCCCGCCGCGGCTTCTACTACGATCTGTACACGAGCCAATACGCGATATAACAAAACAGGCTTCGCAGCGTTAAACTGCGAAGCCTGTTTTTTAGTTCAGCTCATTATTCCGAAGCGCTTCTCGTACAGCTCTGCGATCTTGCACTTCCAGCAGAGCAGCCAGCCGACCACCGCGCCGACGACCGCCTGTGCGATCTGGAAGGGCAGCTTCAGCAGCGCATATTCGGGCGTGCTGTAAATGAATGCGCGGCCGAGGGAGTAGCCGACGACCATGATCACTGCGCCGATGGCCACGCCGATGGCGGAGCCGGAGGGGCGATCCTTGCCGAGACGGCGCGTCGCAAGCGATATCACAACAGCCTGAAGCCCGTGGGTCACGAGAGAGACGAACATCGGCGTCGGGTAAAACAGCAGGTCGCCGATGAACGCGCCGACGCCGCCCACCATGAACGCGCCGAAGGGATTAAGCAGGATGGCGGCGGTGCAGATGATGACGTCGTTGAGGTACATGTGCCCGCCCGGAACCGGAACGCCGAAGGAGCTGAGCACGATGTTGAAGGCCATGAGGATAGCCGTCACGGCCATGACTTTTATTTGCTTGGATTTCATATTTATCACCCTTGACTTTTGATGTGGCCTATTATAATATCAGATTGGTATTATTAATATTGCCAGTTAAGGAGAATTTTATAAGACCAGATTATGAAATACACAGTCAACAGAGCCTCCGGGCAGAGCGCATACATTCAGATATACCGCCAGCTCCGCGACGATATCGTGGCGGGGCGGCTCAAGGACGGGGCGAAGCTGCCCTCAAAGCGCTTCGCCGCGGCGGAGCTCGGCGTGAGCGTGATAACGGTCGAGCACGCGTATGAGCTGCTTGAAGAGGAAGGCTATATCCAGAGCCGCCAGCGCAGCGGGTACTATGTGTGCTTCGGCGGCTCCGCCCCGGCGCTGCCGCGCACCGCGCCGCAGGAGCAGCGGGCGGACGCACCGCGGGATTTCCCGTTTTCCGTGCTTGCGCGCACGATGCGCCGCGTCCTGAGCGACAGCGGCGAGCGCATCCTCTCTCGAGCACCGAACCGAGGCTGTACTGAGCTTCGCCAGGCGATCGCGGCCTACCTCGCGCGGAGCCGCGGCATAATCGCCGACCCGGAGCAGATAATCGTCGGCTCCGGCGCGGAATATCTCTACGGGCTCGTCGTGCAGCTTCTCGGCCGCGGATGCATGTTCGCGCTGGAGGATCCGTCGTATGAGAAGATACGGCTGGTTTACGAGGCCAACGGCGCGGACTGCGTCATGCTGAAGATGGGCGCGGACGGCATCCGCAGCGATGCGCTCTTCGGCTGTGCTGCCGGTGCGCTGCACGTCACGCCGTATCACAGCTTTCCGAGCGGCGTGACCGCATCCGCCTCAAAGCGGCATGAATATGCTGCATGGGCGGAGGAGCGCGGCGCATATATTATTGAGGATGATTACGACTCGGAGTTCTCCGCCGCCGCGAAGCAGGTCGAGACGATATTTTCCGTCGCGCCGGAGCGTGTCATCTATATAAATACCTTCAGCAAGACCTTTGCACCCTCGATGCGCATGGGTTATATGCTGCTGCCTGCGCCGCTGATGCGCGAGTACGCCGAGCGGCTGGATTTTTATTCCTGCACGGTGCCGGTGTTCGAGCAGCTTGTGCTGGCGGAGTTTATCGACAACGGCGATTTTGAGCGCTACATCAACAGACGCCGCCGCGAGATGCGCGGCAGACGGGGATAGTCAATTCTTAAATAATTACAAAACCAAACTTTTTTGTAATATATATCTTGACTTGCCGCCTAATTGGTGGTAAATTGGTATCGGTAAATTATGCCTGTATAGGAGGGCATAAAAAAATTTTTAGGGGAGATATCATGAAGAAGAAGTATTGGACTCTGCTTATCGTCGGCGTTCTCGTCGTAGCTCTGGTCATCGTTCTTGCTTCCTGCGGCAACTTCAGCCTCAAGGACAAGGATCTTGACGAAGACGAAGAGATGGAAGATCTCGCCGATGACCTCGACCTCGATGCTGACACCACCAACACTGGCAGCAAGACCGGAAGCACCGGCGGCAACTCCGGTAAGTACAATGGCGGCAGCGGCAACAACGGCGGTTCCGGCAATAACGGTTCCAACGGCAACAACGGCGGCTCCGGCAATAACGGAAACGGCGGCAACAACGGTGGTTCCGGTAATAACGGCGGCAACTCTGGAAACAATGGTCAGGACGGAAACAACGGCAACAATGGCAATAACGGCAATAATGGCGGCAACGGCGGCCAGGACGGCTCCAATGGCAGCGGCATCGCCGGCGCCATCAAGGACATTGTTGACGGCAGCAAGAACCACAACGATCATCAGATCATCGACGGCACCTTCGAACTGGCCGGCGAGATCGGCAACTTCCTTGGCGGCTTTGTCCCCAAGCCCTGATTGCTGATACATATTGAAATGAAAAGCAGACGGTTTATACCGTCTGCTTTTTTATTGGGGATTTTATGTGAGCCGCCGCTTCGCCGTACCCCCTTTGGCACCCCTACTAGGGGAGCTGCCGCGTTAGCGACTGAGGGGTCGCCAATTGATAGAGAGTGCCATTAGAGAAAAGACACAGTAATGCAAAAACGCCTTGTCATCCCCGCACACCGGACGATAACGGCGTGCCGACATGAGGAGAACGGATTGCCGCGTCGCTGCGCTCCTCGCAATGACAGGAGGGCTTTTGATTAGCGCGCCGATTTTTCATGCGGCGTAAAGCACGAGATTTTCTCTCCCTCAGTCGGCTGATGCCGACAGCTCCCTCGTCAGAGGAAGCCGAGGGGATGGTGCATCAATTCCCGTTCAGCGATAACAAAATCGCATGGTGATCTCACCATGCGATTTTATTACACAATATATTATGCCGCGGGCTTGGCGACCATGTAGAACATGCCGAGGTTATCGCGCATATCGAAGTAGCTGTCGTCGCAGCGCCAATCGTAGCAGACGGAGGACGGGTCGCCGTTATCGACCATTATCCAAGTGTTGGGGCAGGCCTCCTGGATCTCGGCGATCTGCTCGTCAGTCAGACCGCAGCGCTTGACCCACAGCCTGTCAAGGAAGCTCAGTTCCTTGAGCTGCGTGTAGTCCGCGACCGGACAATAGCATATGTTGAGATGCCTCAGGGACTTGCAGTTTGCCAGCACGGAGAAATCGGAGCAGGGCGTGAGGAACATTTCAATGAAATATATCTCCTCAAGGTCGGCCAGCGCGCTGATATCAGTCACTTTCGTGTCGCCGCAGATGAGATACTTGAGGTGCTTCATATTCTTCACGAAGTTCAGATTCGTGTAGTCCATGTGGCCGAGATCCAGCGTGACCATGTCCTTGCAGTATTTTATCGGGTCGATCAGATCGTCGCCCAGCGGGCCGTAGCTGCTGCTGTACTTGGAGACGCAGAAATTGTCGGCGTCGGTCTTGCAGGGGAAGCCCTTTATGTACACCGTCCACACGACGCGCAGGTTCTCAAACTTGTCGTCGAGCGCGCCCAGCACCTCGTCGGAGAGTCCGCAGTTATCCATGTACAGCTTCCGGAGGTACGGCATGACGGATGCGGCTCGTTCGGCGTCGCCGGTGTCGCCGAGGTACTGGCCGTTATAGTTCAGTTCCTCCGCGAAAGAATCAACCTGCGTGCCGTAAACGCGCAGCTTGCAGTGCACGGCGGCTCCGCCGAATGCATCACGGACGGCCTCGATGTCGTCAAACGACAGCTCGCGGCTGCCCAGCTCCACGGTCTCTGTGCCGGTGAAGCGCGGCGCGGCGGCAACAAGCGTCTGGACGTCGATATCCGTGCCGCTCAGGTCAAGCTCCGCGGCGGAGGTGTCAAAGCTCTTGCCCGCAAGCTCCACCTCGCGGAGGAAGCTTATGTCGGGGAACGCGTCTATCAGCGCGTCTTCCTCGTCGTCGCCGAGTCCGGCGGCGCGGAGATCGACGCTTTCAAGCTGCGGGAAATATTGCAGGCGCGCTTCCAGCTCGCTGAGCGCTGCCGGAGAATCGAGCACGAGCTGCGCTGTGTCGCCCGCGTAGGCCGAGCCGCCCAGCTTCACCTGATATTTGACGGTGCAGTTCGGGTAGGCGTCGATGGTTTTCATTATAACGTCATAGCAGTCGGCGTCCGACGCGTCGATGGTCTTGAGCTGCGGCAGATAGCGGAAGCTGTCTATCTCGGCCTCGCTGTAATTGTCAACGCTGACGGAGGTGGAGCTGCTGTCAAAGCTGCGGCTGCCTATCGGCACGTTCCAGAGGATCACGCTGTCAGGGAAGCGGGCGCGCAGCTCATCGTATTCCGCAATGCTGACCTCGCCGCCGCGCAGGTCAATCGTGTCGCCCTGCCGGTAGAGCTTGCCGCCGACGAGCACGCAGTTGGATTCGATCCAGAGCAGCGCTATCACCGCCGCCAGCACAAAAATCGCCAGTATAAGACCCACGATGAGGGGCGCCTTGCTCTTTTTCCGAGGGCGCCTTACATGGGATTCTCTCTCCTTTACTCTTGCCGCATGGCTGTTCTGCCTGCGCGGCTGGCTTTCATGGGATGCCATATGTGTCTCCTCCTGCCCGCGAACGGGTATAATTATCATATTATCAGTATAGCACAATGCATCCGAAATTTCAAGGAAGCACAGCAATTTGCACAATTTTGGACGGTGAATATTGGCTTGCAATACCAGATAATAATCTGTATAATATATATGGCTTGGCAGTATCATCGCTGCAGGTCTAATCTGACTGCGTGCGCGGCTCTCCATGACTCAGCCCCGTACAGCATTAACAAGGAGGAATATCAATTTCCCTGAGACTCAGGGTGCGGCAGTGTGGAGACCTGTCGTAATGCGGGAGGCGATGCCCCCGCGAGGCGGTCAGGGCGGAGGCCCGGCAGCCGGAGTCGGCAGTATGGCAACTGTAGTTCTTAAAAACGTGAAAAAGATTTACCCGTTCATCAGCGGCGAGGGTAAGAAGAAAAAGAAAAAGAAGGACGAGCCCGAGGAGAAGAAGGTCAACCTTCAGATAACCGAGCAGGGCGTTGTCGCGGTGCAGGAGTTCAACCTTGAGATAGCCGATAAGGAATTCATCGTTCTGGTCGGCCCCTCCGGCTGCGGTAAGTCCACCACGCTGCGCATGGTCGCAGGTCTGGAAGAGATCACTGAGGGCGAGCTGTATATCGACGGCAAGCTCATGAACGACGTCGCCCCCAAGGATCGCGATATTGCAATGGTTTTCCAGAATTACGCCCTTTACCCGCACATGACCGTGTATGAAAATATGGCCTTCTCTCTGAAGCTGCGCAAGGAGAAGAAGGACGTTATAGATAAGAAGGTCCGTGAGGCCGCGGAGATCCTGGACATTACCCAGTATCTCGACCGTAAGCCCAAGGCTCTGTCCGGCGGCCAGCGTCAGCGTGTCGCCATCGGCCGCGCCATCGTGCGCGATCCGGCGGTCTTCCTCATGGACGAGCCGCTCTCCAACCTCGACGCAAAGCTGCGTAACCAGATGCGCGCCGAGATCATCAAGCTGCGCGAACGTATCGACACCACCTTCATTTACGTCACCCATGACCAGACCGAGGCCATGACGCTGGGCGACCGTATCGTCATCATGCGTGACGGCTACATCCAGCAGATCGGCACCCCGCAGGAGGTCTTCAACAACCCGCGCAACCTCTTCGTCGCAGGCTTCATAGGCACCCCGCAGATGAACTTCTTCGATGCAAAGCTTGTCCGCGAAGGCGAGAAGTTCTTCGTCGAGCTTGGCGGATACAGAGTTGAGCTTGACGCTGAGAAGGAAGCGCGTCTGCTCGCAAAGGACGTTCAGTCTCAGGAGGTCACTCTCGGTGTTCGTCCCGAGCATACGACCATCGGCGAGACCGGCATAGCCGCGAAGGTAGACGTGTCCGAGATGATGGGCTCCTCCGTGCATCTGCACGTTTCCGCCGAGGGCAAGGACGTTATCATCATCGTCCCGACCATCGACATGAAGGGTCACTACGCCATGGGCGACACCGTGCACTTCAGCTTCGACGGCAACGTCGCGCACGTTTTCAGCAAGGAAAACGAGAAGAACCTTGAGTGGTAATCGGCTTTAAGCGTTAACGGCAGAATAATTTCAGCGCTGTCAAAAAGTCCGGACAGGACTTTTTGACAGCGCTTTTGTCGTTATCTGATAAATTACAGGAAGAATTTCCTGTGCAGCGAGCGGCGCAGCGGCTTGCATACCGCGACGACCAGCAGCATCACGCCGAGCAGAACGCAGACCGTCAGCGGGTAGATCGACCAGACGAACATGCCCTCGATGCCGAAAGTGATGTGCAGCAGGAACTCTATAAGTACGTTCAGCCCGCCGGTGAGGATGAGCGCGCCGCCGAAGATGTACAGTGCACCGCCGGGGACGTAGCGCATGAGCGTGACGACCGCGGTGACGAGCAGCGCGACCGCGCCGGTGACGGGGAAGGCGAAGGACAAGAACCAGTGCCCGCCGACAGCGAAGTTGATGTACAGCAGGAACAGCGCTATCGCGGCGAAATCGACCGGAACGAAGATCGCGGGGTTCGGGTGCCGGAACCACAGCGGCAGCACAACGGTGATATACAGCAGGGCGACGCCGCCCGCGGCATAGCCCGACCACACGATGGAGCCGTTGATGCGCCAGTCGCACACGATGCACAGCACGGCGGGGAGCAGTGTCAGCGCCGTGAGAATGAACAGCACACCGGAGCGGTTCACGTCCTCCGGCAGCACGCGGTTGTCGGCCGGAAAGGGAGCTTCGCTCTCGCTGCGCGGCAGGTCGGGGTGAAACACCCGCGTGCCGCATAGAGGACAGACCTTTTCGCTGTCCGCAAGCTCAACGCCACATTTTATACAATACATAAGAATCCTCCAAATTACCGCAGACGGTTATTAACGCATGTTGCTCTCCACCTTGATGTGGATACCCAGCGACTTCAGCACCTGATAAAACCGCATCTCAAGCTCCGCTTCGCGGATGTTGCGGATGCAGTTGATATACATCGTCCCGTTCCACGAGACCACGCCGCAGTTGTGCGGCGCCTTGGCCTGTACGCCGATTATGAAATCCAGCCGCGAGACATACTGCGCCATGACCTCCGGAAGCTGGACGTTGCCGAGGTTCGAGAGGCAGAGGCAGGATTTGCACTCGCCCACCCTGTCGAACACGGCTTTCATCACGATGTTCTTGACGAACAGCGGCACGACCTTCAGGAAAGGGGATTTCTCGCTGGCGACGTTCGCGGCGAATTTCGCGCGCATCGACTGGGGGTTATTTTCAAGCCCCATGCGGTGGTGCACGATGGAGCATATCTCGTCGAAGCTGTAATCACCCATGCAGGGGTCGATCTCCGGCGTGATGTACGAGACGAAGTTGCGCAGGGTCTTGCTGGGGAACATGCGGCGCAGGTTAACGGGGAGCAGGACTTTGACGGGCTTGCGCAGGCGGCGCTGTGGTACGCGCTCGGCCTGAAGCTCGTTTATGGCCTGCATCATCGCCGCGCAGAGCAGCTCCGTCACGGTCACGCCGTGCCGCTTCGCGGCGGCGCGCACATCGTCCGAGGGTGCAATCATGGTGATGAGGTTCTTGAAGCCGTCCGGTTCGGGCGTTCCGGTGAGGTGGTAGGCCGTGGCTTCCTTGCGGCTGGCCTTCACGTCTCCGGCGTAGCGGAGGAAGCTGTCCTCCAGCTCCTCCTCGTCCGGCTCCTCCAGCCTGCCGAGCACGCCATGCTCCGTGGGCACGGCGACGCCGTATTTCTGGCTGATATATTCGGCGAGCAGGGTCTTGAAGAATGTCATGCCGCCGTTGCCGTCTGTCACTGCGTGGAAGAATTCGACCGCGACGCGGTTGCGCTCGTTGTATACCAGCACACGCAGCGCGCATTCGCGCACCTTGCCGAAGGGCGCATGCGCCAGCGGGCAGCTGCGCTCGGCCTGAAGCTCCGGCGCTTTGGGCAGCTGCTCAAGGTAGTACCAGAATACGCCGGGCTGCAGGCGCACGGCTATCGACGGGAAGCGGCGCACCGTCACGTCCAGCGCGGCGCGCAGCGCCGGAATATCGACCGGCTCCGAAAGCTCTGCCGAGAGACGGAAGAAGTTGACCCAGTTGCGGCGCTTCGCTGCGGGGTATATTTTTGCTGCGTTGTCAAGACGCATCCAGCGAAGGCTGCGCGCCGGAGACAGAACGCGATCCATGAACTTGTTTATCGCCTCGAAGTCCGAAGGCATGTTCTCGCTCAGACTGTAGAGCACGTAGGCGTGCCAGCGCTCCGGCGCAACGATCATGCGGCTCTTGCAGCCGGCGGCGGTCAGCTTTTCGTAAAGCAGCCGCGTGTCGTCCAGCATTATCTCGTCACCGCCGACGAACAGCAGCGACGGAGGCAGACCGGTGAGGTCGCCGAAGAGCGGGGAACAGAGCGGATCCGCGGCGTCGTCGGTGTAGCACTGGGCGTAGAATTGCAGCAGCTCCTGCGTCATCGAGGGGTCGACGTCCTTGTTCGTCTCGTAGGAGTCGCCGGAGCCGGTGAGATCCGTCCACGGCGAGATGCCGATAAGCCCGCAGGGCAGCGCCTGCCCCAACTGCTTGAGCTTCAGGCACAGCGCGAAGATGAGTCCGCCGCCCGCGCTCTCGCCGCAGAGCATGATCTGCTTTGTGGAATAGCCTTTCCGCAGGAGGTAGTTGTAGCTTTCAAGCGCATCGTCCAGCGCCGCGGGGTAGCGGTTTTCGGGCGCAAGCCGGTAAGCCGCGCAGAATACGCGCACTCCGGCCTCAGATGCGAGCGTCGCACCGAAGCCCTTGGCGTATTCGAGACTGCCGCAGGTGTAGCCGCCGCCGTGCAGGTACAGAACAACGCCGTTGCGCCGCTCATCCTTGGGCATGATCCATGCGCCCTGAAAGCGGCCGAAATCGTGCTCTTTGACCATGACCTCGTGCTTGTGGAGCGCGGTCATGAGCTCGCCGAGCTTGTCCTGCCCCTTGCGGGTGACTTCAAGAGAGCAGTTTGCGACGAAGGGTTTGAAAAAGTTAAGTTGTGAGCGTACCGTTTTTGCGTGCAGCTCCATAGATGTATCGATCCTTTGCAGATTGGAAACCGCCAGAAACGCGGCCTCCGGATATCTTTACATTATAGCACATTATGCGTGTTATCGCAATAGTTCAAACGGCGGTATGCAAGAAGCGATTCCGGTTTCCGGAATCGCTTCTATTATATAATATACAATTCAGCCGCCGAGGTAGGCTTTCTGAACCTGCTCGCTGTGCATCAGCTCATCGCCGGTGCCGGAGAGGACGATTCTGCCGGTTTCGAGGACATAGGCGCGGTTTGCTACGCTCAGCGCGGCGTTCGCGTTCTGCTCGACGAGAAGAATGGTCGTGCCCGCGGCGTGCAGCTCGCGGATGATGTCGAATATCTGCTCGACGAGAATGGGCGCAAGACCCATCGACGGCTCATCCAGCATCAACAGCTTCGGCTTCGACATGAGCGCGCGTCCCATGGCCAGCATCTGCTGCTCACCGCCGGAGAGAGTACCGGCGGTCTGCTTGCGGCGCTCCTCCAGACGGGGGAAGCGGCGGTAGACATCGGCTATGCCGTCGGCGATACCGGATTTCGGCTGCGTGTATGCGCCCATCTCCAGGTTCTCCTCAACGGTCATCTGCAAAAATACGTGCCGCCCTTCCGGAACCTGCGCAAGACCTCTGGAGAGGATCTTGTGCGGGGGCACGCCCTTGAGATCTGCGCCCTCAAATTCGATGCTGCCAGCGCGGGGATGCAGCAGACCGGAGACGGTGTTCAGAACGGTGGACTTACCGGCGCCGTTTGCGCCGATGAGCGTGACGACCTCGCCCTCGTTTACCTCGAAGGACACACCCTTGACGGCGTGGATGCTGCCGTAATAGACGTGCAGATCGTTTACTTTAAGCATTATTCCCATGTTCACGCCTCCTTCTTCCGGCCGAGGTAGGCTTCGATGACCTCGGGATTGTTCTGGATGTCCTCCGCGCTGCCCTTGGCGATGAGCTTGCCGAAGTTGAGCACCGCGATGCCTTCGCAGATGTTCATGACAAGGTTCATGTCGTGCTCGATGAGCAGAACCGCGATCTTGAAGGTGTCGCGGATGGCGAGAATGTTGTCGGTCAGCTCCGCGGTCTCGGAGGGGTTCATGCCAGCGGCAGGCTCGTCGAGCAGCAGCAGACTGGGGTTTGTCGCCAGCGCGCGGAGAATCTCAAGGCGGCGCTGCGCGCCGTAGGGCAGGCTGCCAGCCTGCGCGTTTGCCATGTCCTCCATGTGGAAGATGCTTAGCAGCTCCATCGCGCGCTCGTGCGCGACGCGCTCCTCCCAACGGTATGGGGGCAGGTGCAGGATGCTGCTCGCAAGGCCGTATTTGATCTGCGGCCCCATCGCGACCGTGATGTTCTCCTCAACGGTGAGGTTGGAGAACAGACGGATGTTCTGGAAGGTGCGCGCGATACCGGCGTGGTTTATCTGCGCGGTGCTCATGCCGTGGATGTCCTTGCCGTCGAGCAGGATGGTGCCGTGGGTGGGCTGGTACACGCTGGTGAGCAGGTTGAAAACGGTGGTTTTACCGGCACCGTTCGGCCCGATAAGGCCGGCAATCTCGGTGCGGCCGATGGTTATATTGAAGTTGTCGACCGCCTTCAGGCCGCCGAAGCTGATGCCGAGGTCGATGCATTCGAGCACGGGAGTCTTGCCGACGTCACGCTCGGTGAGCATGGCGACGCGCGGCGTGACGGTGACGAGTTTGGTCTTGTTAGTCATCTGTCTGCGCCTCCTTTTTGTCCTTTGCGGCAAGCTTTCTCACGAGGTTTGACGGGCGCAGCCGCTCAAAGAATTCGCGCATACGCGGGTCGTTGGTGGCCAGCATGACGAGGATGAGGACTATCGCGTAGAGCAGCATGCGGTAATCGGCAAACTCGCGCATAAGCTCCGGTAGAAGCTGGAGCACTATCGCCGCGATGATGGAGCCGGGGACGCTGCCCATGCCGCCGAGGACGACGATGACAAGAATTTCGATGGACATGTTATAGTCGAAGGACGCGGCCTTGACGTTTGCGAAGAAGTGGCCGTAGAGGGTTCCGGCGGCTCCGGCGAAGAAGGCCGAGAGCATGAACACTGCGAGCTTGAAGTAGGTGACGTTGATGCCGATGGACTCCGCCGCGATGCGGTTGTCGCGGATGGCCATGATGGCGCGGCCGTGCTTCGAGCGCTTGAGGTTCATCATGACCAGCACCGTCAGCAGCACCAGCACTGCCGCGTAGGGGAGCAGCGTTTTGGCGTTGGAGTAGATCGCGCCGGTGTTGAGGCCGAGCGCGCCGCCAGTGATGTCAAGGTTCGTGATGATATTCTTGATGATCTCGCCGCAGGCCAGAGTAACGATCGCAAGATAATCGCCCTTGAGGCGCAGCGCGGGCAGGCCGACGATGAAGCCGAACACCATTGCGACGAGACCGCCGACAATCATCGACAGCGGCAGGCGAACGAAGAGCGGCAGCGACGTGGCAGACAGCGCGATAGCGACCAGACAGCCGGAGAACAGGCCGACCGACAGGAAGCCGCCGTGGCCGAGGGACAGCTCGCCCAGCAGGCCGACGACAAGGTTCAGCGACACCGCGAGGACAATGTACACCGAGATCGGGATGAGCATATTGGATATCTGGCGCGTAAGGCTGCCGCTGTAAAGAAGAAACGCGACAACGGCATAGAGCAGGACGACGAGCGCGAAGGTGACGACGTCATGATTGAGCTTAACTTTTTTCTTCATCGTTACACCTTCTCGTTAATATTTTTGCCCAGCAGGCCGGTGGGCTTGACGACCAGCACCAGAACCAGAACTCCGAACACAATGGCGTCGGCCCAGAGCGTGGAGATATAGGTCTTTGAGAACTGCTCGATCATGCCGAGCAGGATGCCGCCGAGCATTGCGCCGGGGATTGAGCCGATGCCGCCGAAAACTGCGGCCGTGAAGGCCTTGATGCCGGGCATCGCGCCGGTGGTGGGCTTGATGTAGACATAGGACATGCCGTAGAAAATGCTTGCGAAGGCCGCGAGCGCAGAGCCGATGGCGAAGGTGAGGGTGATGGTGCGGTTGACGCTGATGCCCATGAGGGACGCGGCGTTCTTGTCCTCCGACACGGCGCGCATCGCCTTGCCGAGCTTGGTCTTGTTGATGAAGAAGCTAAGCACTACCATGATCAGCGCCGTCATCAGCAGGGTCAGGACGGAGATGCCGTCCACCGTGACCCCTCCGATAGTGAAGCTGGAGAGCTCGATGAGGCTGGGGTAGGCCTTCTGCTGGGAGCCGAAGATTATCAGGGCGAGGTTCTGCAGCAGGTAGCTGACGCCGATGGCGGTGATGAGCACGCTCAGCGGCGGCGCCTGACGCAGAGGCTTATAGGCCAGAAATTCGATCAGCATACCAAGCCCCGCGCAGATCACGACGCTGACGATGACCGCGACTATCGGAGGCAGGCCAAGCTGATTGACAGTAACTATGCCCGCGTACGCGCCGATCATGATGATGTCACCGTGCGCGAAGTTAAGCATTTTGGCGATGCCGTACACCATTGTATAGCCCAGAGCGATGAGCGCGTATATGCTGCCCAGGCTCAGGCCGCTTATCAGAGTTTGAATAAAATGAGTCATATCGGTCTTCCTTTACAGCGCCCATCCTCCGGGCGGATACCCGGAGGACATAGGGGCTTGTTTTCCGGCCTCGCCGGAGTTGGGGAATATATTATATGGAGGATGAGATGTAGCGGATTTTATCAGTCACCGAAGACGCTGCCCACGCCGTCAAAGTAGAGGATGGCGCTGGCGTTCTTGTTGGTGTTGCCGTCGGCGTCCCAGGTCATGGTGCCGGTTACGCCGGTGACTTCAAGCTCAGGCATAACTGCCGCGAGAGCTGCGCCGGAGGTGCTGCCGGCCTTCTCAACTGCGGCCTTGATGACGTACACTGCGTCGTATGCGTCAGCTGCGAACTGGTCGGGAGTTGCGCCGTAGGCAGCCTCGTAAGCCTTGACGAAGGACTGGACGTTCTCTTCGGTGGAGTCAGCTGCGAAGGGGGTGAGCATCAGAACATTGTTTGCGATGGTGACATCCTGCTCGACCTTGCCGAGGATGCCGTCAAGACCGTCGGCGCCGAAGAAGTAAACGTCATCGGCGAACTTGCCCTTGGCCTGAGTCAGGAAGGTGGAAGCTTCTTCAGCGTAGAAGGGGATGAACACGACCTTGACGCCGGAATCGACAAGTGCGTTGACCTGAGTGGAGAAGTCGGTGCTGGTGGAGGCGGTGAAGGTCTGGGTCTCGACGATGTTGATGCCGAGATCAGCGCACTCGGCGACGAAGGAGCTGTACAGGCCAGTGGAGTAGTCGCTGTCGCTCTGGTACAGGACACCAACTTCGGTGGCCAGGTTCTTCTCGCTCAGGTAGTTGGCGGCTGCGGTGCCCTGGTAGGAATCATAGAAGCAGATGCGGAAGGCCTTGTCGTTGCCGCTGAGGCAGGAGTCGGAGGAGCCGGAGGGAGTGAGAAGCAGAACGTCGTCTTCCTTGGCGGCTGCGACGACGGACGCGGTTTCACCGGACATAACGCAGCCCAGAGAAACGTCCATGCCCCAGTCCATCAGCTTGCCGTAAGCGCTGACGGCGCTTTCGGGATCGCCCTGGGAATCCTGGAAGTTCAGCTCAAGCTGCTTGCCGTTCACGCCGCCGGCGGCATTGATCTCGTCAACGGCGAGCTGTGCGCCGTGCTGGACGGACAGGCCGTAGTTTGCATAGCCGCCGGTCAGGGCACCGATGCCGCCGAGCTTTATGGTGTCGGAGCTGCCGTCGGAGGCGGAGCTGTTATCGGATGCTGCAGGGGTGCTGCTGTTGCCGCAAGCGGCCAGCGCAAACAGCATTGCGAGCGCGAGGAACATACATACAAATCTCTTTTTCATTTTGCATTCTCCTTAAAACATGGAATATATATACAAAAAAGCGGCTCCGCCACTTGGCGAAGCCGCTTCGTTGTATCAGAAATAAATCAACAGCGGTGACGCTTCAGACCAAGTGGGACTGGCGAGGAAATAATAATGGAAATAATAATTACGCTAAGTACGACCAGCGCGCTAAGGCGCAGGCCCATAATTATGGATATTATGACGACAAAAATGGACGCCATAATAATGGCGTCCATGGTAAGAGCGAGAACGGTGTTTTCCTGAGAACGAGAGCAGCAGGAATCAGCCTCTGTGCAGGGCACGGAGGAATTGCAGCAAGTATTCACTTTTGCATTGGAAAAATGAAACATGGTGCATATCCTTTCGCTGTACTCTCAAAATTGATGGTGCTATTGTAGCCTTGTGAATGCCGAAAGTCAATATTGCAATTTAAACAAATAAAGAGAAAACATGGCGGAATAAATCTGAAATTCGTACAATTTGTCAGAGCGCGGCGTCGCCTGCGGCGCGGGGGGGGATGTGTTAAAAATTCTCCTATGCTTGTAAAAGGCCAAGGATTTAGGTATAATCAAATTTGAGACATTAAGAAATATACACTGTCACAGCATCGGAGGAAAGATGGAGATAACAAAAATTGTGATAACCGGCGGCCCATGCGCGGGAAAAACCACGGCGCAGAGCTGGATACAGAACGCGTTTTCCATGAAGGGCTACACGGTGCTTTTTATTCCGGAGACCTGCACGGAGCTTATATGCGGCGGCGTGACCTATGACGCCTGCGGCTGCAACCTCGATTATCAGCTCGCGCAGTACCGGCTCCAGCTTGCCAAGGAGCAGGTGTATGAGGACGTGGCGCGCGGGATGCACACGGACAAGGTGCTCATCGTCTGCGACCGCGGCACGCTCGACAACAAGCCCTACATGTCCCCCGAGGAGTATGAGCAGGTGCTGAACATCCTCGGCATGAACGAGATAGACATGCGCGACAGCTACGACGCGGTGTTCCACATGGTGACGGCGGCAATCGGCGCGGAGAAATACTACACGCTTGACAACAACCGCGCGCGCACGGAATCCGCCGAGGAGGCGGCGCGGCTGGACGACGGGCTGATCTCCGCGTGGGCGGGGCATCCGTACCTGCGCATCATAGATAATTCGACCGACTATGAAAATAAGCTGCTGAGGCTGATAGACGAGATCGCCGCGTTTCTGGGCGAGCAGGGGCCGAAGCGCAGCCGCCTGAAGTTCCTTGTCGAGCATCCGGACATTGCGCAGCTTGAGTCGATGCCCGCCTGCAAACGGGTTGATATCGTGCAGACCTATCTCTGTGGGACGGGCGACGGCACCACCGATATCCGCCGCCGCGGACTGGACGGGCATTATATCTATTATAAGACCGAGCAGCGCCGCGCCGGAGGCGAGATCGTCGAAAACGAGAAGCGCCTGACCGAGGACGAATACACGGAGCTGCTGAAGCTGGCCGATCCCTCGCTCCGCCCGCTGGAGAAGCAGCGCTACTATCTTATAAATGAGAATCAGTATTTCGATATCGACGTATACCCCTTCTGGGATGACCGTGCGGTGCTTGAGATCGAGTTGAGCCATGACGGGGAGGAGATACATTTCCCTGATTGCATCAAGCTCATCAAGGACGTCACGAACGATCCGGAGTACACGAATTATGCTCTCGCGGAGATGAAGCGGGACAAGTGATTTGCTTGCTGCGTATTATCTCTCCCTCAAAATAAAAAAGCTGTTTCCAATTTGGAAACAGCTTTCAGCCTGTAGACAAAGCTGTCGGCGATGTATAGAATTGCATGGGGAGAGTGCAGAGAGGGGACGGGAGTCCCCTTTCTGTGTTCAATACATCCTTATTCAGGAGTGTTTTTGAATACTCCTGAATAAGTTTTCAAGGCGTCGAACTTTGTCGACGCCTTGAAAGCTGTTTCCAATTTGGAAACAGCTTTTTTCATGCCTTTTTATACTGCGGCTGCGGCTTTCTTCCTGCTGAAATACTGCCATGCAAACACGCCGCCCAGCAGCACCAGACCGATGATATCGGTGATGAGCGTGGGATCCATCATCAGAAGTCCGCCTGCGGCCGCCGCTATGCGCGTGATGGGGTGCATCCTGCGCAGGAGATGGCCGTTTATCGCGGCCGCGACGCCGAAGATGCCGAGGAACGAGGTAATGACGATCTGAATTATCGACAGCGCGGACACATCGATGAGCAGCATCGCGGGGTTCATGCAGAAGATGTACGGGACGATGAACGCGCCGATCGCAAGCTTGGTTGCGTTGACGCCGGTCTTCATCGGATTGCCCTTGGCGATGGCCGCGCCTGCGTAGGCTGCCAGTGCGACGGGGGGAGTGATGTCGGCGACGATGCCGAAGTAGAACACGAAGAAGTGCGCCGCGATCTTGGGGACACCGATTGTAATGAGTATCGGCGCGCAGGTGGAGGCCATGATGCAGTAGTTTGCGGTGGTAGGGACGCCCATGCCGAGGATGATGCAGCAGATCATGGTCAGAAACAGGGCGACCATCGTCGGGTCGATGACGGTGACGCTGCTGCTGATGGAAACGACCGCAGAGATCATCTTGGAGGCGAGGCCGGTCGCGGTGATGCAGCCGGAGATGACGCCCGCCATGGAGCAGGCAACGGCGACGGTAATGGTGCCCTTGCCGCCGGCTTCGAGCGCTTCAAGGATGCGGCCGAAGGTTATCGGGTCGTCGCGGTCAATGATGCTGACGACGATGGCGACGAGGATAGCGATGGTGGCGGAGTAGGCCATTGTGCGGGTGCCAGTGGTGACGAGCCAGACGAGGACGACCAGCGGCAGCAGGAGGTATATCTTGCTGAGCAGCTTCGAAAACTTCGGCAGCTCATTGCGCGGGATGCCCTTGAGGCCAAGCTTCTTGGCCTCAAGGTGGACGGCGACGAAGATGCCGGTGAAGTACAGCACCGCGGGGAGAATGGCGCGCAGCGCGACCTCGGCGTAGGTGACGTTCATGTACTCCGCCATCAGGAACGCGGCGGCGCCCATGATCGGGGGCATTATCTGGCCGCCGGTGGAGGCCGCAGCCTCGACGGCACCGGCAAATTCCGGCTTGTAGCCGGTCTCTTTCATCATGGGGATGGTGACGGAGCCGGTGGTGACGGTGTTGCCGACGGAAGAGCCGGAGACCATGCCGCAGAGCGCGGAGGAGATGACCGCGACCTTGGCGGGGCCGCCGGAGAAGCCGCCGACGAGGGAATTTGCAAGCTTGATGAAGAACTCGGCGATGCCGGTGCGCTCAAGGAACGCGCCGAAGATGATGAACACAACGATGTACTTTGCGCAGACCTGTACGGGAGTGCCGAGGACGCCGCCGGTGGTGTAGAACAGGGTGTAGAGCACGCGCTCGACGCCCATGCCGGTGCTGAAGGTGTAGACAAGTAGCACGCCCGCGACGCAGAGGATCGGGATGCCGACGCATCGGCGGCACAGCTCCATCAGGCACAGCAGGCCGACGATGCCGATTATCGTGAAGGTCGGGGTCATTTTGGACGCACTGGTCAGAACCTTTACGAGCGAGTCGTACTTCAGGCAGAAGAACAGGAAGCAGCCCGCGCCGACGGCCATCAGCACGAAATCGTACCACGGAATATAATTGTGGCGTACATGGTGACGGCTGGCGGGGTAGGTCAGGTAGCCCATTATGGTGACGAGCGCCATGAACATGGTCAGCCGCTTCTCGAGCGCCGCCACGCTGAACAGCGTAGACCAAATGCAGTAGAGCGAAAACGCGACCACTATGATCCGCACGATTATTGCGGGCGTGCCCTCCCATATACGGGTGTTCGACTCCTTGTCGAACTTACGCATCAGGGTCTCTGCGTCAAGAGCGGATCCTTCTTCGCGCTGGGCTTCGGCCTGAGCTTCCGCCGCGCTCCCTCCGGGATTTTTCTTGAAAATAGACATGTGATCCGCTCCTCTCAAAATTAACGTGTTTTTTACGTGGATATAAATTATTCATGCTGCGGCATCCTTGCGGACGCCGCAGCGATTCTTTAAATTTAACTTGCCTGATTTAAATTACTTGGTGGCAACCTCGATGCCCTTCTCGGCGAAGTACTTCGCTGCGCCGGGGTGGTAGGGAACGGCGGTGATGGAAGAACCGAACTCAACGCTCAGCTCCTCGGCCTTGCCGTGCTGGATGCTGCCGGAGTTTTCAAAGATGGTGGAAACGAACTTGTAGACCGCATCCGCGGAGACATCGTCGCGGACGAGGACGACTGCTGCAACGGCGACGGTCTGGACGTCGTCGGGAGTGCCGTAGGTGTCAGCGGAGATGATGCTGCGCGCGTAGTAGGGGGAGGAGGCGAGCAGGGTGTCCATGTGCTCGTCGTCGATGCTGACGAGGTAGACGCTGCTGGCGGTCGCAAGGTCGGTGATGGCGGTGGTGGGTGCGCCGGCGACGATGAATGCCGCGTCGATCTTGCCGTCCTTCAGGCTCTCAGCGCTGTCGCCGAAGCTCTGGTAAACGGGGGTGATGTCCTTCTCTGCGTCTATGCCGTACACGCCGAGCACGTCGACTGCGTTGAAGTAAACGCCGGAGCCGAGAGCGCCGATGGAAACGGTCTTGCCCTTGAGATCCTCAACGGTCTTGATGTCGGGGTTGGTGGTGACGATCTGGACCTGCTCCATGTACAGCGCCGCCGCGACGGAGAAGCTGTCGACTGCGCCGGACTCGGCGAAGAGGTTGGTGCCGGAGTAGGCGTAGCTCATAACGTCGGACTGGCAGAAGCCGAGCTGCACGGCGCCGGAGTCGAGGTCTTCAACGTTGGCCTGAGAGCCGTTGCCGACGACCGCGGTGATTTTGATGTCGGTATTGTTGGAGACGTACTGAGCCAGAACGCTGCCGAAGGCGTAATAGGTGCCGGATTCACCGCCGGTAGCAAAGGTCAGACTTTCGCCGCTGCCGCCGCTGCTCCCGCAGGCGCACAGCGAGAAGACTATACATACAACAAACAGCATAGCAATAAATTTTTTCATTTTGTTTACCTCCGTAATATGTCGCTCAGGCGCGGAGAGATGTATAATTATTTAGCAACCCATGCCCTGCATTACGCCCTTGTGTGCGTATATAATACAACCAAAAGTTTAACTTTGCAATAGTAAATTGCTGAATTTACTATTTGCATTAAAAAAGCAAACTTTTTCGGGGGTGCTTTGTGCAAAAGAGATAGGACTGCACCGGAGGTTTTGAATAATGATGAATTTTTAACGAATTTTGCGCCGATTTATGCAGAAACATACCGTTTTTCGGGCGATTCCGCGCCCTTAAATATGCACAGGTGCGAGTTTGACTATTGACAGGCGGAGTGATATACTCGTCCCGAAAACGGATGAAAAAGACCGCCGGAGCGTAAGAAACCGGCGGTCGGGGAATGAAAATGGATTTTACGATACTCAAAAGCTTTATAGCCGTTGCCGAGGAGAAGAGCTTTTCGGAGGCGGCGAAGCACCTGTTCATATCGCAGCAGTCGCTGAGCAAGCAGATAGCGAAGCTTGAGGAGGAGCTGGACACCTCGCTGTTCGTCCGCAGCCGCCCCCTTGTGCTTACTCCGGACGGCAGGCAGTTTTTGCAGACCGCGAAGGGCATACTTCAGCTGAAGCGGCAGTATGAGGAGAACTCCAGCAAGAGCCTCGCCGGCTCGCACGCCGTGCATGTCGGCATCGAGCACACGGTCGCGCGCGCGATTCTGCCGCATGTGCTGCCGCGCTATCTCCATGAGCATGAGGACACCTATGTGCGCTTCAGCGAGGAATCGCCGGAGGTGCTGCAAAAGGCCGTGTCGCACGACGGGGTCGACCTCGTCATCGGGACGCTGGGCAGTACGCCGGATAATTATGAGATCGTGCCGCTGTGCCAGAAGGATCAGCTTTTGGTCGTGCCGAAGCAGATAATGCGCGAGCTTGCCGGTGAAAATTACGAGCTGGTGCGCGCGGAGTTTGCCGAGGGCGCAGACCTCAGCTATTTTGAGAGCGCGCCGTTTATAAAGATACCGCGCCAGTCCTCCGGCGGGCGCGCGCTGGCGAGCTATCTGAAGTATTATGATATCAACCCGCAGTTCATCTGCGAGCTGACGAATATCGAAAACGCGTTCCAACTTGCGAACGGCGGGCTCGGCGTGTTTATCTATTCAAAGCTGTTCTGGGATATGCTCGCGCCGGAGCTTCAGCGCGATTATATGAGGAATATTGATATCTTCCCGCTGCCGTACCTGCCCGACGCGGAGAGCGTCTGCGCATATTACCATCGGGAGACCGGTCTGCACGGCGAGACCAAGGAGCTGTTCGATACCTTCGTCAGGTTCTTTGAGGATTATAAGCGCGGCGTCCTGTGGGATAATTGAATATGATGCAGCTCCCCACCGCGAAGCGCTTCGCGGCGGGGAGCTTTTGCCCGCGGGGGCTAAAAATGTTGACACGCGCGGCAGTATTTGGTACTCTCGATGTGAGGGATAGTGGGGATGACAAGGCTGTATGGAGTGCAACGGGAGAAGAACGATGAAGAAATATAAAGTATCAGAAAGTATCAGAGTGGGTGACAAAAGGGACTTGGTTGGGACTCTTTACGCTATTACTTGCGTTGGTGTTCGTGGTTGTACTCTTGATATGCACCGGCGCAGAACGTGATGAGGTCTTCTGCAACGAGTTATTAATATTTTACACTATTGTTGCGGTTGGAATAATAGCCGGTGTTGAAGTGCTGCTATTCGATACTCCATCATTTCGCTTCTCTGTTTCGGAAAGTGGCATAACAATGTATATACGATTAAAAAAATACCTTGTTCGATGGGATGAGATCGTCCAGTGGGATATAATTAGTACAAAGGTGTCGGTTAACGATTCTAATCAGGTATATTGGCTATGCTTTTCCAAGCGACATGTATCAAAGAAAGAGCTGAACAGATTAGTCAAGGTTGCGCTGAGGGAGCGAGGAACCATTGCCTTTTTCCAGTGCGGAGCGAAAACATACTCAGAGATACGGCAGCACATGCCGTCCAAGATGCGCGACGAATTGGACGCGAACTTTGGCGTACTTGACGGCATGATGACCAAGAAAGAACGCAGACTGAATAAGTGAATGTATAGAAATTTTGTTGAGGTGTTGCCATGCGAAAAACTGAAAAAACCATAGCAGGACAGACCAAGGTGGTTCTAGAAGTCAGCGTATTTGACGATGACGATATTGAGGAAATAAAGCTTCACTTTAGAAAAGAACCCAATATTTCCGTGAGCCTCTCTGAACTGGAGGTGTTGAATCTCTTTGAAAATATCGAATTACTGGTCATTACAGGCGGTATCCCGACGGAACGCGGACTGGAAGCTCTGTATGCTTTGAAGAACCTGAATACGCTTGTTTTGGACTACGAAGAGACGGACTCCGATGCGGAAAGCATTGATATAACAAGGTTCGGAACGCTTCGGCATGTTGTGTCATGGTCTAATTTGAACATGTATCATTACCGTGAAGATATGCAGACAAATTGCAGAATTGAAATAATGCATTTCTACAAGAACGGCAGACTGGTAAAACGCCAAGCCAATGAACCACTACGATTGTGCGATAAAGTAAACAGCGTGTTTTTCTCTGTGGAAGCACATTCACCGGCCGCAAGCACGATTATAGATATACTCAATGCTTTCAACAAAAAGATGAGAGATGTTCGGGAATATTCCACGGAACTGGAAAACATAGGAGTTATTCCTCTGTGCGTGTCTGAGCAAGTACCGTGCAATGCCCCACATCGAGAAAGGCGGATTGTAAATCTCAAGAAAAAATATGCGGATGTAAGAACCCGCATAGATTATGAGGCGTTTGTGAATTCAAGCCACGAAGAGCAGGTGGAAATATGCCGCAAAAATATTGAAGGCGCTGCGAAATATATTGCGGAGAAAGATAGTTCGTTCAAGCTGGATGATTTTTTACGTGATTTGAATGCCTAGCGGTTTCGGCAGGGGTGATTGAAAAAATTTAGCGGGACGGCACAGAGACCGTCCCCTACGATGTGATTTATAGTGCAGCGTTTCTTTTGCCCAATGGCAGCGGTCCAAGACTGGCGACCCCTCAGTCGGCTAACGCCGACAGCTCCCCTAGAAGGGGCGCCAAGTGGCTGCGAAGCATCCGCCGCGCCAATCCGAAATCTTTGCCGCGAAGCGCTGCCCCTTCTAGGGGAAGTCCCCAGTGCGCACACTGGGGAAAGGGGGCGCCAGAGTAACGACACGAGTAGAAGAGAAAAGACAGGGCGCACAAAACGTGCTCGAAAACACAAAAACACCCACGCTGCTTTTGCAGCGTGGGTGTTCAATTTCACATATACGCGGGTCAGCGCGAACCCTTGTCGTAGGGGATGCCCTCCGCCTTCGGCGCGCGGGACTTCTTGGAGGTGAAGGCCAGCACGATGAGCGAAATGATATACGGGAGCATGTTGTATACTGTGCTGGGCATATTGAGCGCGGTCAGAAAATCGAAGCCGGTATAGACGTTCGACAGCGCGCGGAACATACCGAACAGCAGCGCCGCGAGCGCGATACGGATGGGCTTCCACTGGCCGAATATCATGACAGCCAACGACAGGAAGCCGAAGCCGGCCACACCGTTTTCAAATTTCCACTCGCTGACGCCTGCGGTGATATACACTATGCCGCCGAGGCCGCCCAGCAGACCGGAGATCAGCACGCCCGCCCAGCGCATCTTATAGACGTTTATGCCGACGCTGTCCGCCGCCTGCGGATGCTCGCCGCAGGCCATCAGGCGCAGACCGAAGCGCGTCCGGTACAGCGTGATGAAGCTGCACACCAGCGCGATGACGGCCAGCAGCATGAACCAGTTGAACTCAAAGCTGCCGATGTTCACAAGAAACGCCTTTTTCGCGTTGATATACTGTACGGTCGAGGAGACGTTGTCGGGGCTTTCGGCGGTGTTCATCGCCTTGACGATGACCGTCGCGGCGGCGGTGCCGAGCATATTCATGGCGGTACCGACAATGGTCTGATCTGCCTTGAAATTGATGCAGGCGAGGCCAAGCAGCGTTGAATATACCACGCCGAAGAGTATCGCCATGACAACCGTGACAATTATCATCACTGCGGCGGGCACGGTTTCCGGCAGGAACTTCATCGCAAGCGCACCGCCGAGCGCACCCATGACCATGATGCCTTCAAGACCGATGTTGATAACGCCGGAATGCTCCGAGAAGCAGCCGCCCAGCGCGACGAGGACAAGAACGGACGCAAAAATAAGCGTGTATTGAAGCAGAAGTACCATTACTTGTTACCTCCTTCCTTGACGGCACCAACTTTTTCGGCGGCGTCCTCCGCGGCTTTTTTATGCGCCTTGCGCTCCTCACTGCGGTCAATGCAGTTGTTGATGAAATACTTGAAGAAGGCGACGAAGCCGCACAGATAGATTATGATTGAGGAAATCAGGTCGGAGATCTGGGCGCAGTACATGGTTTTGTCAACATATGCGCCGCCGTTGGTGATGTGCTGGATAAAGTAGGAGGAGAAGATGTTGCCGATGGGGTTCAGACCTCCGAGGAAGGCGGCGGCAATGCCGTTAAAGCCCATGCCCGGCACGGAGGACTGGCTGCACTGCCACTGTTCAAATCCGGTGAGGAACAGCAGCGCCGCGCCAAGTCCCGCGAGCGCGCCCGCGATGACCATCGTGAGGATGATGTTTCTCTTCTCGTTCATGCCGCAGTATTTCGCGGCGTTTTTGTTGTTGCCGGTCGCGCGCAGCTCATAGCCAAACTTGGTCTTTTCAAGCACAACCCAGATAAGTATGGACACAAGGAGCGCTATCGGCAGCGCGATCGTGACATACTGGTTGTTGCTGAAGAGCTTTCCGAGGCCGAGGCTCGGTATCAGCGCGGCAGGATTGGTGCTGGAAAGAGTGAAGGTGTAGGGGCTGGTGGTCTCCTTGACGGTCGTGAGGATCATGTTGACAACATAGAGGCTTATCCAGTTGAGCATGATGCAGGAGATGACCTCGTTGACGTTGCAGTAGGATTTCAGCGCGCCGGAGATTGCGCCGAGCACCGCGCCGGCGAGCATTGCGCCGATGACGCAGACGTACCACGGCTGATTCAGCGCCAGCGCCAGATACAGTGCCGCGCCCGCGCCGGCGACGTACTGGCCGGCGGCACCGATATTGAACAGGCCGACCTTATACGCGAACAGAACGGACAGGCCGCACAGCATCAGAGGAACGGTTTTTACCAGCGTGCTGCCGAAATATTTGAGCGCAGCGGGCTTGCTGGGGTAATAGAAAAAGTTCTTGATAACGGTGAGTATCGCGTCCCACGCGCCGGCGGGGTTGATGAACAGCAGGACTATGTAGCCGATCAGCAGGCCGACGATGATACATGCGAGGGATGCAAGCAGAGACTGCACCGCGCTGTTTTTCATAATACGCTTCATGCTTTCTTAGCCTCCCTCTTCGCGCCTGCCATGTACAGGCCAAGCTCTTCCACCGTGGTCTTCTTCGGGTCAAGCTCGCCGACGATCTCACCCTCGTACATGACCAGAATACGGTCGGAAACGTTCATGACTTCGTCCAGCTCCAGCGAGACGAGCAACACTGCGCCGCCCGCGTCGCGCGTGGCGACCAGCTGCCGGTGAATATACTCTATCGCGCCGACGTCCAGCCCGCGCGTCGGCTGAACGGCGACGAGGAGCTTCGGCTTCTTGTCGAGCTCTCTGGCGACGATGGCTTTCTGCTGGTTGCCGCCGGACATGCTTCTCGCAATCGTGACCGCGCCCTGACCGGAACGCACGTCGTACTGCTCGATGAGCCTGTCGGCATAAGCGCGGATGGCGGGGCGCTTCAGGAAGCCGCCCTTGCCGGTGAACTCCGGCTCAAAGTAGCGCTGAAGGATCATGTTGTATTCAAGCGGGTAGTCGAGCACAAGGCCGTGCTTGTGCCTGTCCTCCGGAATGTGGCTCATGCCCAGAAGCGAGCGCTTGCGGATGGGAAGATGTGTGATATCGTGGCCGCAGAGCTCGACGTGTCCGGACTTCACCGGCTCAAGTCCGGTGATGCCGTAGACGAGCTCGGTCTGGCCGTTGCCGTCAATACCGGCGATGCAGACGATCTCGCCCGCGTGCACGTCGAACGACACGCCCTTGACGGCGTTGTTGTGGTGCACCTTGGAGGCGACGGTCATCTCCTTGACGCTGAGCACAACGTCGCCGGGCTTGGCCTCGTCCTTATGTACGACGAATTCGACGTCGCGGCCGACCATCATGCGGCTGAGTTCTTCTTTGGTCGTGTCCTTGACGTTGACGGTGCCGATGCATTTGCCCTTGCGCAGAACGGTGACTCTGTCCGCGACGGACATGATCTCGTTGAGCTTGTGGGAAATGAAGAGTATGCTCTTGCCTTCGGCGGAGAGGTTCTTCATTATCTGCATCAGTTCGTCGATCTCCTGCGGGGTGAGCACGGCGGTCGGCTCGTCGAAGATGAGTATCTCGTTGTCGCGGTAGAGCATCTTAAGTATCTCGGTGCGCTGCTGCATACCGACGGTGATGTCCTCGATAAGTGCGTCCGGATCGATGGCGAGGCCGTATTTTTCGGACAGCGCCATAACCTTTTCCCGCGCCTCCTGCTTCTGCAGGAAGCCGTGCTTGTTCGGCTCAACGCCGAGAATGATGTTGTCGAGCACGGAGAAGCACTCGACCAGCTTGAAGTGCTGATGCACCATGCCGATGCCGAGGGCGTTGGCGTCGTTCGGATCCTTGATCTGAACCTCGACGCCGTCTTTTTTGATGATGCCCTCCTCAGCCTGATACAGGCCGAAAAGCACGCTCATCAGAGTCGATTTGCCCGCACCGTTTTCGCCGAGCAGAGCGTGGATCTCGCCCTTCCTGAGCTGAAGCGTGATATCGTCGTTGGCGACGATGCCGGGGAATCGCTTGGTGATGTGAAGCATCTCTATTGCGTATGGAGTCTCCAACAGTCCCTACCTCCCTAAATGTGTGTACCAAAGTCAAAAAACGATTGATACTTCATTATAATACAGCGCCCTGCAAATTACAAATAGAATTATGCAAAAACCGTCGGATAATGCATAAAAAATCCCGCCCGGATTTTTTATGTCCGAGCGGAATTGCGCAGCCGTTATTTCTGCTGGGCTCTTATCTTGTCCGCCCAGCACTTATGGCACATGGCGACATAGCTGTCGTTGCCGCCGAGGAACACCTGATCGCCCTGCGTTATGATGTGCCCGTCCTCGCCGATGCGGGCGTTCACAGTCGCCTTGCGGCCGCAGGCACAGACGGTCTTTATCTCGGTTATCGAGTCCGCCAGCTCCAGAAGCCGCTGCGAGCCGGGGAAGCAGTGAGTCAGAAAGTCAGTCCGCAGGCCGAAGCACAGAACGGGGACGTCCTCGTTATCGACGATACCGCGGAGCTGGTCTATCTGCTCCGGAGTGAAGAACTGCGCCTCGTCGGCGATGATGACGTCGTATTTCCCGGCGGCGTGATACTCATCCGCAACGTTCTGCTCCGGTGTGATTACCTGCGCGCTGCGCTGAAGGCCTATGCGGCTGCGGATAATATCCGCGCCGTCGCGCGTGTCGATGCTGGGCTTGATGAGCCAGACCGTCATGCCCAGCTCCTCGTAATTAAACTGCGTTATCAGCGCCTGCGCGGACTTCGACGAGCCCATCGCGCCGTATTTGAAATATAGTTTTGCCATTTTCGCTCCTTACTTTGCGCCGAGATGCGCACGTACGCGCTCCACCACCATTTCGAGCGCTACCTGATTATAGCCGCCCTCCGGGATGATGATATCCGCATTGCGCTTGCTCGGCTCAACGAACTGCTCGTGCATCGGCTTCACCGTTGTGAGATACTGGTTCACCACGCTGTCAAGGCTGCGGCCGCGATCACGCACGTCGCGTACAATGCGGCGCAGGATGCGCACGTCCGCGTCGGTGTCGACGTATATTTTGATATCCATAAGGTCACATAGCTCTTTGCTCTGGAAAATGAGAATACCTTCTACTATGATGACTCTCGCCGGCTTCACCGTAATGGTACGGTCGGTGCGGTCATGGATTGAGTAGTCGTAGACCGGACACTTGATACTGTGCCCGGCGCGGAGCTGCTTGAGATCCTCGATGAGTATGTCCGTGTCGAAGGAATCCGGGTGGTCATAGTTCAGCTTGGCGCGCTCCTCATAGGGCATGTTGTGGTGCGCCTTGTAATAGTTGTCGTGATAGATCACGGAAACGTCCCCGCCGAAGCGCTGGACGAGCTTTTTTGTGATGGTGGTCTTGCCGCTGCCGGTGCCGCCGGCGATGCCGATTACCATTATATCCATGATTTTATCCTTTCGGTTTTTTCTTTCGACTCATTTTAACACATGCAGGCTCAGGTTTCAATTTGACTTTTACGGTTTTCGCGGTATAATTGAAAAAAGAATAATCATAACAAGGAGGATTCTTATGCCCATACCTACCGCACATAACAACGCGAAGAAAGAAGACATTGCAAAAACCGTTCTCATGCCCGGCGATCCGCTGCGCGCAAAGTTCATTGCGGAGAACTTCCTGACCGATGCCCGCCTTGTCAATAACGTCCGCGGCGTTCAGGGACACACCGGCACGTGGAAGGGCGTCCCCGTAACGGTGATGGCCTCCGGCATGGGTATTCCCGCCATCAGCATTTACAGCTGGGAGCTGTTCAATTTCTACGATGTGGACAATATCATCCGCATCGGCTCCGCCGGCGCGCTGAGCGACGAGCTGAAGCTGATGAACATCATTGCCGGTCAGGGCGCATGCACCAACTCCAACTACGGCCAGCAGTTCAACCTTGGCGGCACCTTCGCCCCCATCGCGGACTACACCCTGCTCTCCACCGCGGTCGAAGCCGCGCGGGATCACGGCGTGGACATGAAAGTCGGCAATCTCCTCTCCTCGGATAACTTCTATTCCGCCGACGGCTGGAACCGCAACGACGCATGGAAGCGCATGGGTGTGCTCGGCGTCGAGATGGAGGCTGCGGGACTTTACATGAACGCCGCCTACGCCGGAAAGCGCGCGCTCTGCATCTGCACCGTTTCCGACCACCTCTACCGCCCCGAAGCGCTCAGCCCGGAGGACAGGCAGGAGTCGCTGACGCAGATGATCGAGATCGCGCTGGACACCGCGGCGAAGATGGCGTCGAAATAAAAGCGTAATTTTTACGGAATAGTCATAGAAATTAACAGTTTTCGTCAATTATGGCCTTGATTTGATAACGGAGTACGTGCTATAATGTATGCTGTACGAAATCGTACGGATGTTATCCAAAAAATTTTATGGAGGAAAAAACATGAAGAAGATTCTCGCACTCGTTCTTGCTCTGTGCATGGTCTTTGCTCTGTGCGCCTGCGGCAACACCCCGGCGGACGGCAATAAGCCCGCAGAAGAGAGCAAGGCTCCTGCCGCTGAGGAGAGCAATGCTCCCGTAGAAGAGCCTGAAGCCACGACCTATAAGGTCGCAATGATCACCGACTATGGCGACATCACCGATCAGTCCTTCAACCAGACCACCTACGAAGGCTGCAAGGAGTTCTGCGAAGCCAACGGCGTTGAGTTCAAGTACTACAAGCCCGCCGGCGACTCCACCGCAGAGCGTGTTGCAATGGTCGATGCAGCAGTTGCAGACGGCTACAACGTCGTTGTAATGCCCGGCTACGCCTTTGGCGAGACCATCACTCAGGTCGCTGACCTCTATCCCGATGTCAAGTTCATCGCTCTGGACGTCTCTCAGGGCGACCTCGGCGATTACCAGATCCCCGAGAACGTTACCTGCGCTGTCTATCAGGAAGAGCTGTGCGGCTACATGGCCGGTTACGCAGCCGTTAAGCTCGGCTACACCAAGCTCGGCTTCCTCGGCGGCATGGCGGTTCCCGCAGTTGTTCGTTACGGCTATGGCTTCGTTCAGGGTGCTGACGCTGCTGCAACCGAGCTTGGTGCTGACGTCTCCGTCAACTATGTCTACGGCAACCAGTTCTCCGGCGACGCTGACATTACCGCTTACATGGACACTTGGTATGCCAACGGCACTGAGGTCGTCTTCGCCTGCGGCGGCGGCATCTACATCTCTGCTGCTGAGGCAGCTGCAAAGGTCGGCGGAAAGGTCATCGGCGTTGACGTTGACCAGGCTCCCACCATTGATGCTTACGGCGAAGGCATGACCGTTACCTCCGCTATGAAGGGTCTTGCTCCCACCGTTAAGGCCATTCTCGGCGAGCTGATTCTCAAGGACAACTGGGCACAGTACGCTGGCCAGATCAACACCCTCGGCCTCGTCTCCGGCACCGATGTCGAAGCCAACTACGTCCAGATCCCCTACGAGTCCACTCAGTGGTCCGACACCTTCACCAAGGATGACTACGCCGCTCTCGTCGCTGCAATGTTCGACGGCACCATCACCGTCTCCAACGACACCGAGACCGAGCCCACCGTCCAGACCATCACTGTTGACTACCAGGGCAACATCAAGTAATTTCACTTGATCCAAACCGCATAAAAAATCAGACAGGCTTTTGCCTGTCTGATTTTTTGTTGCTTTCTTCTATTTTCAGCCCAGCTTGTCGCCGTTTTTGACCGGCTTGTCCGGCTTTATCAGCACCACGCCGCCCTCGGAATACGTGCCGAGGACAAGAACCTCGGAGAAGAAATTCGCTATCTGCCGCGGCGGGAAGTTCACGACCGCAAGCACCTGCTTTCCGGGCAGTTCATCCGCGGCGTAATGCCCCGTTATCTGCGCGGAAGAGCGTTTCACGCCGATCCCATCGCCGAAATCTATCTCGAGCTGATACGCGGGCTTGCGCGCCTTCTCAAAATTCTTTGCCGAGATTATCGTCCCGACGCGGATGTCGAGCTTTTCAAAATCGTCAAACGTCGCCATCTTACACCTCGTCCTTTATTTTCATGGTCAGCGAAATTCTGTGCTTCTTCTCATCCACATCAAGCACCGCAACTTTCACGATGTCGCCGACGGCGACGACCTCGCTGGGGTGCTTTATAAATCTGTCGCATATCTGCGAAATGTGAACCAGACCGTCCTGATGAACGCCGATATCGACGAAAAAGCCGAAATCTATAACATTTCTGACAGTTCCGGTCAGCACCATGCCGGGCTTGAGATCCTTTATCTCCAGCACGTCCGACCGCAGAAGCACGGGCGGCAGCTCGTCGCGAGGGTCGCGGCCGGGCTTCATAAGCTCGGAAGCGATGTCGTGCAGCGTCAGCGCGCCGACTCCGCAGAACCCCGCGGCCTTCTCGTCGCCTGCCGCCTTGAGCCGCGCTGATAGCTCTTTGAGGTTCCCCGCGGCGACGTCCTTGAGCGTGTATCCGCACAGCTCCAGCAGGCGCAGCGCCGCGTCGTAGCTTTCCGGATGGACGGCGGTGTTGTCAAGCACCTGCTTGCTCTCCGGCACGCGCAGGAAGCCCGCGCACTGCTCGAACGCCTTGGGGCCGAGCTTCGGTACCTTCTTTATCTGACTGCGCGAGGTGAACGCGCCGTTTTCCTCGCGGTAGGTGACGATGTTCTTTGCCGTGGTCTTGGTCAGGCCGGAGACGCGCTGCAGAAGCGAGGGGGAAGCCGTGTTCACGTCCACACCCACCGCGTTGACGCAGTCCTCGACCACGCCGGAGAGCGTCTCGTCGAGCTGCTTCTGCGGGCAGTCGTGCTGATACTGCCCCACGCCGATGGCCTTGGGGTCGATCTTCACCAGCTCCGCCAGCGGATCCTGCAGCCGCCGCGCGATGGAGACAGCGCTGCGCAGGTTCACGTCGTAGTCGGGGAACTCCTCTGCGGCGAGCTGGCTCGCGGAGTAGACCGACGCGCCCGCCTCGTTGACGATGGCGTAGGACTGCCCGCCGCCGAGCTGATGCAGCATCTCAGCGGTCATCTGCTCCGTCTCGCGGGAGGCTGTGCCGTTGCCGATGGCGATGTGCTCAATGCCGTGCTTGCGGATGAGGCCGGAGAGTATGCGTATGGCTTCGGCCTTTTTACCGGCGCTGAAGGTCGGGTACACGACCGCGGTGTCGAGCACCTTGCCGGTGCCGTCGATGACGGCGATCTTGCAGCCGTGGGCATAGCCGGGGTCAAGCCCCATCGTGACCTTGCCCTTCACGGGCGGCTGCATGAGCAACGGCTTGAGGTTCAGGCCGAAATTCTTTATCGCGCCCTCGCAGGCGCGCTCGGTGAGTGCTGCGCGCGCTTCGCGCTCGAGCGAGGGGTAGATCAGCCGGTCGTAGGCGTCCTCGCAGGTGCTCTTCATAAATTCCATCGCGGCGGAGCCGGGCTTCACGGCGGCGCGGCGCAGCACCGGAAGCGCCGTGTCGCGGTCGAGCAGTACCGTGACGGAGAGGAAGCCTTCCTTTTCGCCGCGGTTGATGGCGAGGATCTGGTGGTCGGCGAGCTTTGCGACGGGCTGGTCGAAGTCGTAGTACAGGCGGTAGACGGAGTCCTCTTCCTTCACCGCGAGACTGCGCAGGTGCCCCTGCCGCATGAGCAGAGTGCGCAGCGTCTTGCGGATGGCCGCGTCGTACGAGAGGAGCTCGGCGACGATGTCATTTGCGCCCTGCAGGGCGTCGGCAACTGTCTCTACGCCCTTTTCGGGGTCAACGAAGTCTGCCGCGGCGTCCTCCGGACGCGGGCAGCTGCGCTCCTGCGCATAGAGCAGCTGCGCCAGCGGCTCGAGTCCCTTCTCGCGGGCGACGGTCGCGCGGGTGCGGCGCTTCTGCTTATAGGGGCGGTAAAGATCCTCCACCTCCGCGAGCGTAGCGGCCGCGTCGATGGCAGCGGAGAGCTCCGGCGTGAGCTTACCCTGTCCGTCGACAGCCTTTTTGACTTCCTGACGGCGCTGGTCGAGATTGCGCAGATACGTCAGGCGATCCTCGAGTTTTCGGAGGGTCGTGTCGTCCATCGCGCCGTGCAGCTCCTTGCGGTAGCGCGCGATGAAGGGGATGGTGTTGCCCTCGTCGAGCAGCTTTATGACGTTATCTATATGACTTTGCTCGCGGCCAAGCTCGCGGGCGAGTATCTGATTTATCGTTTCCATGGAAGTCTCCTTTGCGTTAGTCAGGATATTATACCACAGGCTCTGGGGCATTGCAAAGAAAACAGCCCCGATGATAGCATCGGGGCTGCAGCAATATGCACTTACTTGAACGCGTAGAACGCGAGGGAGATTATCGAGGCCGCAAGGAGCATCACGGGCAGGCCGCGGAATGCTTTCGGCACGTAACGCTCGTTTATCTTCGACTTCACGCCGGCAAACAGCACCATCGCCAGCACGAAGCCGAGACCCGCGCCGAGCGCGGCGAACAGCGCTTCGACATAGGTGTAGCCCTCGGTGATGTTGTTCACCGCGAGCCCGAGCACCGCGCTGTTGAGCGCGACGAGCGGGAAGTACGCGCCGATGGGCTTGCCGGACTTGGCAAACATCGCGCCGAGAACGTATACGACCAGCAGCACGACCAGCACGAATATCAGCGTCTCAAGATATTCCGCGCCGAGCAGCACAAGCAGCCGGTAGAGCGGCCAAGTGACAGCGGCGGCGAGCAGCATGACCGCGGCAACGGAAAAGCCCATCGCGGCGGAGCCGTATTTCCTGCCGCCGAGCACGGGGCCGACGCCGAGGAACTTCTCAAGCGCGTAGTTGTTGACGAGAACGCCGCCAAGCATTATCAGAAGCAGAGCTTTCATGGCTCATTCCCCCTCCTTCACGGTATCGCCGGAGAGACCGGCCGCGGCGCAGGCAGTGCCCTTGCCGGAAGTTTTCCCGCCGCCTAAAGCCTGAATCGCGGCGAGCAGGATGGCGAACACGACGAAGCCGCCGTGGGGCTGGAGCAGCGCTGGAATGTTATAGGTCTTGAAGAACGCTATCCCGTGACCCGCGAAGCTGCCACTGCCGAGAATTTCTCTGACCGCCGCCATCACGAACATCGCCGCTGCGAAGCCGAAGCCGGTCAGCAGACTGTTGACGATGCTCTTGCCGAAGCTGCGCTCCACGGCATCCTCCGCGCTGCCGTAGACCATGAGGTCGACGGCCACGACCGCGAGGTACACGCCGAGCATCTGATAAACGTTCGGCAGCAGCGCATTCATAAGCATCTGAACTGCGGAAACAACTGCGGTTATGATGAGGATATTTGCGCTCAGGCGGGCGCTCTTGGGAATCGCATTGCGCAGGGCATATATGAGCATATTCGACAGCAGCATCACTACCAGCACCGCCGCGCCCATACCGAGAGCGGAGATGACGCTGGTGCTCGCAGCCATCGCGGGGCAGGCGCCGAGGAACAAAACCAGCACGGGATTTTCCGCTATTGCCGCACGGACATCGTTTTTCATCCTATCTCCCCTCCATTCTCATTGACTGCGGCGAAGGCCGTGAAAGCGTCCTCAGTCGCGACGCGTATCGCGTCGGAGCTGACGGTCGCGCCGGAGATGAGTGCTTCGTCGCCGGTGAAGCTGTCGCCGGTCAGACCGGTGAAGCCCGCCTTGTAGCTGCTCTCATCGAGCTGGTAGCTGGTGAAGTACTCTTTGAAAAGTATCAGCTCGTCGGCGGTCATGGTGACTATCGCGCCGTTATCGTCGATGACGTAGTAGATGACCATGGGCTCGTTGGAGTAGCCGTAGCTTCTGGAGACGAACACATAGCCCACGCCCTCGGCCTTATAGGCGCAGGTGACGGAATTGTACACGCCATCAAGGCTTATCGCCGTGACGTCAGAAGCGTCGGGCACAAGGAGCTTGACCTTGTTCAGATCGCCGTCGGAGTGGGAGACGATGTTCGCCTCGGCGTAGGCCTTGGCCTCGGCGGCCATCGCGTCGTCACTGACTTCATTGCCGTCGACGTCCACTATCTTCACGCTGCCAAAGGCGTTGCAGACTGCCATATAGGTGGCGTCGCCGTTTTTCATGATGAGGGCGAAGCCGGAGTCGTTGAGTGCCTTGAGGCTCTTGGTGATATAGCTGCAGACTATCTCCTGCTCCTCATACTGCGGAGTGCCGGTCGGGTTGACTATGCCGGGGAACACATCGGCAAGCATCTCGGTGAGTATCTGCTCGTCGCCCTTGACGCCCGCGCCGATAAGTCCGTTGTCGATGAGCGCGGCGAAGCCGTCCGCGACAGCGTTCTTAAACGCAGTGGAGGAGTAGGTCACGCCCGCAACGAGAGACACGTTTGCCAGCGTGGAGTCCTGACCAAGGTAGGTTTGGGGATAGGTCTCCTTGCCCATGTCTTTGGTTTCGGGGTAGGCGGTCAGCTCAACGCCGGAGATCTTGCCCTCGGCGTCTATCGCAAGGGTGAATTCAATGGGCTGCTTGGTGTAGCCTTCGGAGGTGGACAGGCGCAGGACGTAGCCCATGCCGCCGGTCTCGCCGTAGATGCTCTGCACGCTCGCGGGGACGTTTGCCAGCGCGGAGCTGTCGGGATCGGCCGCATCGTAGAGCTGGTCAAAGCCTGCAGCGTCGGGCATGACGGCGTAGAGCGGGGCAAAGGCCGCCGCGCTGCCGTTTTCGGCGATGAGCGGAGCGGTGATGAAATTCAGTCCGGTCAGCAGCAGGACTGCGACGAGGACTATGGCGACAAGCGCCAGCACCGATTTGGAGAATTCTTTTTTATTTTCCATTTTTAGAACCTCCCAGCGGTTTGTTCGCGGTCAGTTTTTCAATGAACGGAGTTAGTATGTTCATAATGAGTATCGAGAAGGACACGCCCTCAGGATAGGAGCAGAAGTAGCGGATGATAAAGGTGATGACGCCGCAGCCGAGCGCGAACACGACCTTACCCTTGGAGGTGATGGGCGTGGTGACGTAGTCGGTTGCCATGAATATTGCGCCGATGAAGAGGCCGCCGGCCATCATCTCATACGCTGCCATCGTGATATCGCCGGTGAATATCAGGTACAGCACGAACACGCTGCCGACGAAGGCCGCCGGAACGTACCACTTGATGACCCTGCGGCACACGAGGTAGACATAGCCGAGCAGCAGAGCCGCAACGCAGGTCTCGCCGATAGCGCCGCCGCGCAGGCCGATGAACATCTCCCAGAGAGTCGGCAGGTCGGAGCCGCCGTTTCCGAGGACTTCAAGCGGAGTCGCGGAGGAGACAAGCTCCACGCCCGCGGGCTGTGCGCCGCCGGCGACAGCGGAGAACGCGATGAGCATGAATACGCGCGCCGTGATGGCGGGGTTTGCGAAGTTGTGCCCCAGTCCGCCGAACAGGCACTTGACTATCACGACCGCGAACGCCGCGCCAATGACGCACTGCCACACGGGGACGTTGGTGCTGAGATTCAGCGCCAGCAGGAGGCCGGTGACTACCGCGCTCAGGTCGCCGACGGTCTGCTTGCGGCCGGTGACGAGGTTGAACAGGAACTCGGAGACGACCGCGCCGATAACGCATGCGGCCAGCACTGGAAGCGCCTTCACGCCGAAGATGACGACGGAGGCGACAGCTGCGGGCAGCAGCGCGATTATCACGTCGAGCATGATGCGGCGGCTGGAGTCCTTGGTATGGATATGGGGTGCGGGTGAGAGGATCAGATTTTCCATTGTGCTTCCCCCTTACTTCTTCTCGGCGCGGTCGGCCTTGACCTTGCGGACAAAGCGCTTCGCGTCGCGGTTATTCTGCACGAGAGGGCGATGCGCGGGACACACGTAGGAGCAGCAGCCGCACTCCATGCACATCTGAACCTTGCCCTTGTCGAGCAGTTCAAAGCGCTCGTTTTCGTCCTCGACCTCAAGCGCGGCGGCATAGGCGGTCGGGTTCAGGCCAAGCGGGCAGTTCTCGACGCAGCGGCCGCAGTGGATGCAAGGCGTCGGCTCAAGGCTACGGGAGTCCTTGCGGTTCAGGATGATGATAGCGTTCGTGGCCTTGAGGACGGGCTGCTCCAGCGAGTACGCGGGCTTGCCCATCATCGGGCCGCCGTACAGGACCTTGCCCGGCTCCTCCTTGAGGCCGCCGCAGTTCTCAATAAGATAGCTTATCGGCGTACCGACGGGGACGACGAGGTTCTTCGGCTCCTTGACGGCAGAGCCGTCAACGGTCACGCAGCGGTCGACCAGCGGCATACCGGTTTCCATGTAATACGCCATCTTCGCAAGCGTGGTGACATTTATAATAATGTAGCCCAGCGACGCGAGACGCTGTCCCTCGCCGACGACGAGACCGGCGGCGTTATACAGCAGCACCTGCTTTGCGCCCTGCGGGTACACGCTCTTGAGGGGCTTGACCGTGACTGCCGGATCGTCGGCAAACGCATTGGTCAGCTTCTCGATAGCGTCGGGCTTGTTCTTCTCAATGCCGATGATGAATTCCTCGGACTCAAGATATCGCTTGAGCAGCGCGACGCCCTTGACGATGAGGTCTGTATGCTCAAGCATGGTGCGGTGGTCGCTGGTGATGAACGGCTCGCACTCCGCGCCGTTTACAAGCACGGTCTTGATGTGGCCGCGGCGGGCAGCGTCCAGCTTCGCCCATAGCGGGAAGGCCGCGCCGCCGAGACCTACGATGCCGCTGCCGCGCAGGGCGGTGAGAAATTCGTCCAGATTCTCGGCCTTGGGCGGAGCCATGGCGGGATCCTTCTCCATCTTGCCGTCGCTTTCTATGCGAATCGCGGCAACGCTGCGCCCCGGCTCGCTCTCATACTGCTCGATTGCCTTGACGGTGCCGGAAACTGTAGCGTGCACGGGAACGGAGTTCCGCCCCTCCTCGCGCGCGATCAGCTGGCCGAGATATACATGCTCACCGGCTGCGACGACAGGCTCCGCCGCCTGACCGGAATGCATGTTCATCGGCAGCAGTACCTCTTTCGGCGGCGCGACGCGGACGGATTCCATACCGGCGGTCGCCTTATAATGGGGCAGCTTCAGGGATGAAATGTTCTTTTTGAGGTTCATTTGACACCTACCTCCTTTTATTTGACAATACGGGCTTCAAGCCCCGATGTGTACCGGATGCCCCCGTCGGGGAATATCCACAGCACGTCCACGCCGAGCTTTTCGGCGAGGGCGAGGCCGTCCTCATAGCTCATGCAGAACAGCGCCGTGCTCAGCGCGTCGGCAAGGCCGCTGTCCTTCGTGACGACGGTCAGGGACTCGAAGTAATCTGCAGGGTACAAAGTGTCCTTATCTATTATGTGGTGGTACTTCTCTCCGTCCACCATGTAGTAGCGCTCATAGGTGCCGGAGGTGACGCAGGCCGTGTCCGAAAGATCGAGGCTGACGGCGAAGCTGCCGTCGGGATCCTGCGGGTCGCGTATGCCGGTGTTCCAGCCGCTGCCGTCGGGCTTTGTGCCGATGATGCGGATGTTTCCGCCGATGTTGAGCACGTAGCTCTCCGCGCCGACGGATTCGAGATATTCCGCCGCGCGCTCCGTGGCGTAGCCCTTGCCAAGTGCGCCGACGTCGAGCGAAGCTTCGGGGTCTGTGAGCCGGAGAGTGCAGTTTTCCGTGTCGATCTCAAGCAGACCGAAGCCGGTGTGCTCCGCGGCGGCCTCAAGCTCCTCCAATGTCGGAACCTTGGCGGACGCGGGGTCATTGCTCGCCGCCTCGCGGCAGTCGTGCCAAAGAGACAGCACGGCGCCCATGGTCACGTCCATCTCGCCGTTTGTCGCCTCGCACAGCTCCCTGGCGTAGAGCATGAAGTCGATGAGCTTCTTGTCTACCTTGACCGCTTCGCCGCCCGCGAGACGGTTGACGGTGCAGAGATTATTGACGCCGGAATACTCATGGTATATGTCGAAAAGCCGGTGATATTCGCCTAAAATACCAGAAACTTCGGCAGAACGGTCGTTAAACTGTTCTGCCGAATCTCCTGCATAGCTATATACGAAGGAGACGGTATCAAAATAGCTGAAGTAGCTCTTGCCCTGCGGCTCGACCTTCGCGGCCTTGCCGGAGCAGGCGCACAGGCTAAGCGCAAGCGCCATTACGCAGATAAGCGCGAAGCCTCGCTTTATTGATTTCAATACCTTCATCTCCTAGGGGTGTTGATTTTGTCAGCGCGCGTAATCGGCTGCCTGAGCCAGAACTGCCATCATGCCGGTGATCTGCATGGTGCAGGAAGCGTACAGAGTCTCGTCTGCGGTGACGGAATAGCCGTGGTCGTTCTGGGTGGTCTCTATTGCTCTGACCTCATCGGCGGTCTTGCCGACGGTGTAGTTTGCGAATGCCTGAGCCTGAGCATCCCACTCGGCGATAGCATTGCCGTAGGCGACCATGCCGTAGTCGGAGCCGAGCTCGCGCTTGGTACCCTTGAAGGTGCTGTCAACGATCTTGCCTTCCTTGTCGGCATTGACGACGGGCTGGATGGAATCGGTGATGGCGGCGAGGATCTTGCCGTCCGCGCCGACGACGGTGGCGCCGAAATCGGTGTACATCTTGACGGCTGCGGGATCGGTGTCGGTCGCGGGGGTGGACTCAGCGGCGGTGGTGATGGCGGCAAGGCCGAGCTTCAGCTCACCGGAAGCCTTGAAGGTCTGACCCTTCTCGTCGCTGCAGGCCTTTACGACAGCGCCGATGAAGTCTTCGATGCTGATGGAGCAGCTCGCATACAGAGTCTCGTCAACTGCGACGTTGTAGCCTTCCTCGTTGACCTTGGTCTCGATGCCGGCTATCTCATCGGCGGTCTTGCCGACGCAGTAGGCTTCGAAGTTCTCGGCCTGCTGGTACCACTCAAGAGTGGCGTCGGAGTACTTGACCATGTTGTAGTCGTCGCCCAGCTCACGCTTGGTGAGGAAGGTCTTCGCGGTGTCAACGGCACCGCCGGTGACGTCCATCTTGTTCTGCGCGCAGTCGAGGCGGCAGAGAACTATCTTGCCGTTCGCGTCGGTAACAACGGTAGCGACGGTTGCGTCGACCTGAGCGTTGTTATCGGAAGAGGAATCTGTGTTGACAACGACGCCCATACCGAGCTTGTATTCAGCCTCGGAAGAGCCGCCGCAGGCAGCCATGCTGAGCATCATGCATACAAGGATGATTGCAGTAACAAATTTTTTCATATTGTTCTCCTCGATCTTCCCGCTGTACTTGAGCGGGCATTTTGTGTTTCCGGAGGGCGTTTTCCCTCCCTACAAATCAGCATTTTAACAGGATAGAGCCGAGATGTCAATAGATTAACAATATCTGACCGCTCTAAAACTACACAAATTTTGGACGATATATCAAAATTATTGACCGTTTTATCCGTCATTATTACCAATAAATGTTCCAAAAAATAACGGCGCAAAAAGGCTCCGCTGACGGAAAAACGCCAGCGGAGCCGGAAGCTTATTTGATATTGCTGATTATGTCTTTGAGCTGCGCCTCGCTTAGCCCGGGAGAGACGCTGAGGGAGAACAAAAAATCGCCGTCTTCCCATATAGCGAGCTGCCAGTTACCGACGCTGCCCTTCAATGTGACCTCGGCGTCTTCGATGCTAAGCTTTGCCGTGTCCGCATAATCGTTGTAATCGCCGGAAATGTCGCCGCTGCCGGCGGAGACACGATACGTAATGTGTGTTCCCTCGCCGTCATAGTCAACTTGGGCAAAGTCTCCCCGGTAGGAGCTGTATTCTATGCTCTCGGGTTCAAATGGCAGAGCCTGTGGCGTGCGCACCTCGAAGCCGACCTTTTCGGAAAGCTCGTCAAGGCTCGCGCATTCCTCTATTCCGTTGGCTATCTGCACGGGCGGCGTTGGCGGATACCTCGTCCGAAGCGCTCCGCTCCGGCTGGGCTTCGGCGGCCAAGGCCAGCCAAAGCCCGCGCAGCCTGCCCAGCAGCCGATTGAATACGGACGCGCCGAATACCGGCGGCAGCCCCGCGCGTATGCATATTGTCATTCAGCCCGCTCTCCCTTGCTGATAAGCTGTTATTTTACCTGTCCGACTAGCGCCGCCATTTCGTCAGCGGTTATACCGTTCGGCACGCTGATGGAATAGCCGCAGCCATCGACCGCCCAGACCGCAAGCATGACCTTGCCGTCATTGCCCTTGAAGGTGACGGAAACTCCGTTTATCTCGCGGTCAACAACGGAGGAATAATCGTTATAATCCCCGCTGATATCGGCCGATCCCTCGTCCTTGCGCACGCGGGCGACCTCTTCGTCGCCGTTTGCGTAAATGGCTTCGATACACTTTTCATTATACCAAGTTAAAAACATGGAGGCTTTTGTGTCAAGAATTTTTTCGGGTATCTGCATATCTATTCCGGCGGCCGCTTCGGCTTCGGCGAGACTGCTGTGCTCGGTGGGACCCCATGTGGACGGGTCTCCGCCTATGAGATCGTCCGGCGTATCATTTGCGGCGCTGGCAGCGCTGCATGCCGCGAGCGCGAGCACGACTGCCGTGCAGAGGATAAGAGCTATAATATTTCTTCTTTTCATTGTAACAAGTCCTTTCTTAGAGGGTTGGACTTAGGGATTATTGGAACAGTAATAATTTCTGAGCGACCATCTTCAAGCGGCGCCATCAAAAAGACCACACAACAGGCTGCAAAGTCTGCTGTGTGGTCTTTTTCTATTCATTACAAAGTAAATGAATTCCTTCAAAGTGATGGAATTTGTAAAAGAACTCTTTTCCCCGAATTGGCCTAAAAGTGAGAAGAATATTCTTCTTGTGCTTTTCCCGATTTTTCTGAACAGAAGCAAGGTTATTGATTCTTGCGTCTTTGTATACAATAATGTACCTGTCCACAGAGAAGTGTTGTCCTTGTAATGAAATATTGAGCGATTTACTTTCGACAACAATTTCCGCTTCACTGGACGAATCATCTAAAAAGTTTTCAGGAATGCGATCATAATCACAGCGAACCTCTCCATCAAAATCCGTTTTGACTCTGTGCCATTTCCCCTCCAGAGATGCCGCAAAAATAAGTGCTGTCCTATAATCATCCTCAAAGTCATCGCCGACTGTCAAATCGAATTTGCAGGAAGTGTGTTCTTCGATAACCATAAGATTTTCGAGGTATCTTACCATATATGGTGCTGCCTTGAACATATCAGCCGCAAGTTCATTCTCGTTGAAGGAAGCATCCACAAGTGGTGCTTGTCCTATCGCCACTGCCAGATGCTTTGTTTTGCTCATTTCTACAATCAATCGTTCTCGTTGTAATTGTGCAAACAAATCACACCCTGGTATTTTGGTGATTGTAAAATCAGTTCTTTTCTGATCCTTATAGGCAGTTAACTTGAACTCAAAGCCGCATTCCTCAGATGTGGTACCAAACATCATTTTTCCGTATTCCATACACGGTCTTCTGCGCAATGAAATGGGTATAGATACTTCACCCGATGAAATCGTTGCACAAACTGCCGCTGGAAATTCAGGAGCACCGATAACTGTAACCATGCCATCCGTATATTCGGTTACCGGAAACGGGTCTATCATATCCCCCAAATATTCTTGGTAAGCAGTTGTTTCTAATTCTATACAGGTCTGAGTTCGATATGCATACTCCCATGGAGTTTCAGATTTGTCCATATAAGGATACTTCTTATAATCAATTCGAAAAGTCCCTTTAATTCGCTTGGGAAATCGTTTGAATGCGTCCTCGGTTTCCGGCGTGCTAACCAGTTTATGTAGTTCATTATTAGGCTTTGCACTAAAAACAGGATACAAAGGGTGTGTCTTGCTTGTAGCAGATAGTACATCCATTACTTGCTTCTGCACAACATCATATCGCCCAATCTCACCCAGTATTTTAATCATTTCAGAACCACCAGTGCAAAATATCGAGTTGTTTAAGACGCTATCTTGCACGACAATGTTATTATTGGATTTTCGAGCGATTGATGCTTTATTGGAAGAAAACAATTTTCCGAACATAGACACTTACCTCTCTATTTTTCAACCTCGCTGTTTTGAATCACGGTGTTACTGTTGCCTTTGACTTTAGCTTTTGCAGATGATTTCCGCTCAATAGTTTTTCCTGCAAAAAGGCCAATAACAAATGTAACGATCGGGATCCCAACATCCCCAACCCAAAATTTCCAATCCATTATTTCTTCCCCCATTATTTTAGATCAAACCGTTTCGCCAACTGCATAAAACTTGAATTCGGCAAAACCTGCTTGGACGGGATAAACAGATACCGCCACTGTTTATAGCCGTTGGCTTTGCCCCAGCGAGAGGCGACTTCACAATATTGGATGCCACGCTTTTTCTTCGCAATCACATCCGGGGCATTCAGCTTGTCCTCACCCTTGACCTCTACAAGATAAATGGTGTTCTCGGTTTCTACCACAAAGTCTGGCTCATAGTTATGACCGCGGTTATAGGTGATATTGAACTCCTGCGGAGCAGGGCGAAGCCAGTTCTGTACATCAGTGTCCGTCTCCAACACCCGTGCAAGTACCAGCTCGGGGCGGCTGTCAAACTTGGTGGCGCTGAATACGCCCCGCTTGACACCTTCAAACAGAACTGATTGGATATTCCCGGTATAATCATCGGAGAAAAGATTGACCCGTTCGGCACAGCTGTAAGACTGCTGCAGGTTGTAATCTCTTGTGCCGACCACTTCTTCCTGTAAAAATCCGTTTTCACAGTAAAAATGCTGGAGCATCTGCTTGTAGATTTTATTGCCAATATCCCGCTTGTACATCATAATGATGTTTTGCATTCCGTTTGTGCCATATCGGGTTTCGTAATGGTCGCAGACCTGAGTAATCAGTTTGAACAGCAGTTTGGAACACTTTTCGTAATCGATTTCCGGCTTTGCACGCAGCTGTTCCAGAATGACCTTTTTCGGATTGTAGCCCTCAAAATCGATTGCATCGCCCTTGATGCGCTGCCGGTCCTGCATATCCTCCAGATTCTGAACGAGCAGCTCATTCTTGATCGGCACATGGGTAAAATCTGCCATGTCCAAATCAAAGTCTACGAACACATATTCCTCAACACCGGCATCCGTTACCTTGATACGGGGAATCGGAATAAATTTGTTCACGGCAGCTCTGTGCGTTTCCTCGGTTTGGTAGAGCATCCATGCTGCCAGCGGCATTTCATTCTCCTTGAAGGTATGTCCCAGATCGTTATCCTCAGCGACCTTCTGTTTGACTGTTTCTACAATTTGCTGTGCCTGCACATGGGTGACCGTATGCGCCGGGGTGTGCTGAATGTGCTGCTCAACCTCTGCCTTGATCAAATCAGCTGCCTTCTTGAGCAGTGCATCTGTGGCATCCGTCTTTTCAATTTGAGTATGAGCATACGCTTTTTCCAGCTCGGCATCCGGATCGGTTTCTATTGTCAGCTGAGTATAGACCACTTCTTCGGGTTTGATCTCTTCTGCTTTAATGACATTCCCGGCCTTGAAAATAGAATCACCCTTCTGTGCCTCCGCCAAAATATCATTGAATTTATCATGTGCAGTCAGCATGACGGCGTCCACATCCCGGTCACCGGTGCGCTCTCCATAGGGCAGGCGCAGACCGCGACCGACCATCTGCTCTCGCAGAATTTTGGATGCGGCCGTCCGAAGCGGAACGATGGTATAGAGGTTGTTGACATCCCAACCTTCTTTGAGCATATTGACGTGGATTACGATCTCCACCGGATTTTTCGGGTTTTCCACATCCAGAAGCAGACGAGTGTTCGCTTCGGTCTCTGCGCCTTTCTGTTTAGAGTGGACGATTATCGTTTTGTTGCGATATGCGCCACTACGGAATTCGTCTGACTTTACGAATTGCTCCACCCAGGTTGCGTGATCTGTATCCTTGCAAACTACGAGCATAAACGGCTTCACCACAGGCTTGCCGTGATTGGCAGCGTAGACTTCCAATTTGCGCTTTGTGCTTTCATGGCAGGTGATGCCGTCCAGCAGCATCATTTTATCCAGCTGTTCATCACCGAAGTTATAGAAATCAATGTCCGAGCGGGTCACGGCATATGGGGTGCGGGTATAGCCATCCTCGATTGCCTTGGACAGCGGGTATTCATATACCACATTTTTGAACGGCACCTGCTTGTTCCCCTTGGTCACCAATGGTGTCGCTGTCAATTCCAATCCCAGCAGCGGATGCAGCTCGTTCAGCGCCTGTGCCCCCTTTTCTGCCCGGTAATGGTGCGACTCATCCATAATGAGCACAAGATCCGGCAAGTCGGACAACGCCTGATAGAACGAGTCCCCAATGAGCTCGTTCATCTTTTTCATGTTTGCGCCCTCTTTGTTGAATTTGTCGATGTTATACACGAAGATGTGAACATCGGATTCAAACAGGGAGAGCGTTTTTTCACGGTAATCGTCATCCGTAATGATCTGCGGCGGCGTGCTGAAACAGCCAAGCCCCTTGAACACATACTTGGCACTGTTGTTATCGATGAGATCCTTTTTGAGTTTTTCAAAAATCGTAGTATTGGGAGCAACCACGAAAAAGTTCCTGACATGGTGCTGTGTGTAGAGGTAGGCGATAAAGGCTCCCATTAAACGAGTCTTGCCGACGCCGGTCGCCAGAGCAAAAGTCAGGGACATAAAATCGCGCTCAAAATCGGAGCAGATCGGATACATAGCGTGGACAGCACCCAGTGCCGCTTTCAGATTCATGCCTTTGCGGAGCTGTACGGCGTTGGTGATCTCTTCAAGAATCTTCAACGATTGCGTCTGCGGCTTGCGGAGAGACATGACACCGCTGATATAATCCGTGGTATAGAGCGGAAAATCGTTAGACATTCTCTTCCTCCTCGTCGCAATCGTCATACACCGGCGGGTGTACGATATTCAGGTTGTAATCCGCTTTGCCGAACTCGCAGCGTTCCAGCAGCATTTGCGGGATCTTCTTCACTGTGATATTATCGTAAGCCTTGTCCAGTCCGCTGTCAAAGGAGCGGCAAGCGATGATCAGATACTCGCCCTCCTCCATGGTGTCCTTGATGGAGTCCAGATAGGGGCTGTTCAGGTGGCGGGTAGTCACAAAGAGGTAGCTGTTCTCGTTGCCTACAGACTGTTTCCAGAACAGGTCTCCATCCGGCTGATAGCGAAATCCCTCGTGCAGGGCGACCGCAGCTGCCAGCATATTGGCGTCGTAGTCCTCGTTGATGACATATTCGTCAAAGGGGTCTTTGTTAATGAGCGTAGGTGCAACCTCATAGAAACGATAACCACCACCGCCCTGCCAATTAACGGCTTTTGTAATGCCGCTATTGTCAGCGCCTAAAATTATACTATCCAATCGAGGTTTGCACAGAGAATAGGCATGGCCGCCCATTTCGACACCAATATAGCGCCTATATATTTTGTGCGCCACGGCGGCAGTTGTGCCAGAGCCAAGAAAACTATCCAAAACCAAATCGCCCGGTTGTGTACACATCTCAATTATTTGCTGAATCAATTTCTCCGGCTTTTTGGACTGAGGGAAATCAACAGCACCTTCTCTGGCGACATTCTTCATCCATGCATTCATGTCCCAGTAGGTTCCTTGAAGGTCTTTTTTGTATAACTCCCCATCAATCACTTCCGAGGTGTCCCTTAACCATACAAGCAGATTACAAATATCATCCTTGTAGAATTGTTCGTAAACTTTCCCTCTATTTTTACCTGTTTTGGGCACATATTCAATAGAAAGGTATTGGCAGTCAATTCCCATTTCTTTTTTGTAGTCAATTATACGAGTTCGGATTGAAGATTGTGCATTTGTAGTCCTAAAAACGCTAATTCCATATTTCTTATATGCCGCTTTTGTTGTTATTCCATCTCGTTTGGCAATTTGATTAATAGACATCGTAACAACTTTTTTTCTTAGAAATACCTTTATTTCGTTCCCGTCCCCATCTACAGTAGAACCAAAATACTCCTTTTCGCCAGGATCCACTAGAACAGTTGTGTATTTCCAGCTTTTCTCCTCATCAAGATATTGCTGTATCAGATCGGACATTTCAGTATATAAGTATGGGCCGCTGAACAGGGGCATTAATTCGTATTTTTTAGCATAAATAAGAATATACTCGCAATTTTTCTTGAGCTTTTTATCTTCTCCGCCGCCGGAGGCACCTGCAACATTTTTCATGTTGACAGAAACCATATTAATAAAATTCGAACGGCCAAATACTTCATCACAAAGAACCTTCAAATAAGCCTGTTCTTCATCACTGATTTGAATGAAGATAACACCCTCATCACACAGCAAACTGCGTAATAACTGTAAACGAGGGCGCATTCTGTTGAGCCAAAGGGAATGCTCGATCAAATCGTCGTAGTGCTCATTCATAGCACCAACATTATACGGCGGATCGATATAGATGCACTTTACCTGTCCGGCAAATTTACTCTCAAGTGCTTTCAACGCCAGCAGATTATCCCCATGGATTAGCATATTCTGCGTATCCGGGTCGGCGGCAGTGTTGGAAAGCTCCGCGCTTTCAATCAGCAAACGAGGCTCGACTCGAATCGGCTCGTCCTTGCCGTACCATGTCAGTTCCAGTTTGTTAGCCATTATTTATCCTCCTCGCTTTCGCAAGGGAGCTTTCCGGACTGCGCAGCCAGTTTCCTCTCCTGAGATTTGACACGCCGCTCCAGTTTTTTAATGTCTTCTGCAGCAGGCAAATTCTCCGGTTGAATGCCACGCTGTCCAAGCATATCCCGCACGGAGCGATTGTTTTGCACATGTTCTCCGGTAATGGCCCGCTCGCCTTGAAGATCCTTTTCCTCAACATTGTAGTTGGTCATTTCTGCCGCAAGGTTCTTTGCGGCAATGGAGAGCGTCGGCAAGAAATCAGCCAGTGGGCGATTGTCTTTCACCCCAAGTCGCTCCTTCATTTCTTGCGTCGTGTAACCGCCAAACAGAGCCCGGTCACCCTTCGAACGAATGCGTCCGAACCCGGCGTCATCCACACCACGCTCATAAATATTCTGTGAAAGCCGTTTTTCGGATTCCCGCAGTCTGCCTCTGGCTTCTGTGCGCTCAATAAGAGAAATGCGTTCTTCGATCAGCTCCTGCTTTCGAGTCTGGACGGCAAAATAACTTTGTGCAAAGGCAATTTCTTCTTTTTTAGGATCTCCGTTTTGGGCAATCAAATAACATGCGTAACGAGTAAGCATGTAATCCTTGACCAATCGCTGCGCACCTTTGCCAGCGGTTATCATTTTCGTGACCTCACGAAAATGATCCGATACTTCTATTCCACTGGTTTCACAGGATTCGATAGCGCGTCCGATTGCCTTATCAAAGTTCTCCCACCGTTCATAGCCGAGAAGCGGCATGAGGTCACGCGCATACCAAAATTCAATATGTGCCTCCTGGTCGCTATGTATCACAAGGTCAAATTGCTCTTTGATTTGACCGACTCTCTTTTTATCCATTATTCACCCTCCACTGTATTCGCAGTAAGCACTTCATCCGGAAAATCTCTCACTTTTACGGAAACAGACACGCTTTTCCCACTTTTTAGGGTTCCTTGCTCCTGGCAGCGAGCGAACTCCATGCGCAAAACGGCAGCTATCGTTTTCTGCCCGAAATCATCGAGCAGAGAGTATTTACGCATCACATCCTCGTACTCCTCCTGCATTGCCCAGTTTCCCAGTTGTGCGACTTCCATGTCGTTCAGTTTGGCTGGGGTCGGATCATCGGACGTACCAAGAATATAATCGATTCGTTTATCAAAAACCTGCGTCAGTTTTTCAAACATCTCAAAGCTGGGCTTGCGTTTTCCGGTTTCCCACATGGCAACGGTGCCACTGGATACGCCAAGTGCTGTCGCAAGCTCGATCTGTGTCATGCCTTTTTCTTTTCTAAGGTCTTTCAGTCGTTCAGGAAACATGGTTCTCACACCTCGTCTTGGATTTCACTCATATTATATTACTATAAGTGAGTTTCGTCAAGTCATTTGTGAGAATAGATTTTATTGGGTTCTACAATCGTATAAAATTCTACGAAAAATTTTCTGTTTTGCTATTGACTCGAATAACGCAAAGTTATATAATGTGAGTGAGAAAGGTGAGAAACATATTTCTCATTCGCGGATGTCAACCAGGAAAGGCTGTTTCCCGCACTTGCGGGAGCAGTCTTTATTTTTTTAGAAGGAGGCAATGAACTTGAAAGACAGAAAACGCCAGCGTGAAAACCGCCGCATCAAGCAGCGAGAGGAACGCATCGACAAGCGAAACGACTGCGGCGTGAAAGACCTTACGGCCTACAATGCAGTCCGGCAGATCATGACAAACGGAAAAACCAATATTGTGCTGACGTGACCACCTATGAAAATCCATGCGAGATTTTTGAAGGTGGTATTTTTGCGCCCAAATTTACAGAAATGGAGGTATGAAGGATATGGAAAAGACAACGATGAGCGTACAAGAGCTGTCCTCGCAGCTGGGCATATCCCTGCCGAAGGCGTATGAGCTTGTGAAATCGGAGGGCTTTCCGTCCATCCGCATCGGTACGAGGATCCTCATTCCCGTTGACGCTTTTCGGGAGTGGCTGGTCATCACTTCAAACAAGCAGGAGTGAGCGCCGTGAAAATAACGCAGAGAGGGGGTGACGGTGAAATGCATATGGACGAGTTGAAATCACAGAAGGTATGGCTCTGCTGGAATTATGAGACCCGCAAGGGCAAGCGCACGAAGGTGCCGATCTCGGCAAGCGGCACTGCGACAGGCACGAACAGCGAGTATGCGCACACATGGGTGACATACGATGAGGCTATCAAAGCCGCCGATAAGCACGGCTATAATGGTGTCGGATTCACAATCCCGCAAGGGTACTTCTTTTTGGATATCGACCACAAGGAACTCACCGACCCATTTGTGCACCTGATGCTTGAACGATTCAACTCCTATGCCGAGTATTCAGTCAGCGGCGGCATCCATATCTACGGGAAATGCGATATCGACCGAGTGCCGACCTATCTTGATAAAGACGGAAAATTGCGGCTGGACAAAGCGTTCTACATGAAAAATCCGCACAACAGCACGGAGCTGTACTGCGGCGGTATCACAAATCGCTTTTCCGTTTATACAGGCAATGTGATACATAATGTTCCGCTGAAAGAGTGTACGGACGCACTGCTCGTTACGCTGGACAAGGATATGCGTCGAAAGCAGAAGGTGAAATACAGTGAAAAGCGGGACGGTGATGTCCGTGAGCTGTTCGACATCGTGGCCAATCTGCTGAAGCAGAAAAACGGCGAGAAATTCCGCAAGCTATACTGCGATGGAGATTTCTCCAACTATGGCTCCCAGTCCGAGGCAGACTGTGCACTGTGCGCCATGATTGCATTTCGCACCGGTGCGGACCCGGAGATGATCGACCGGGTGTTCCGGTCCTCCGCTCTGTACCGGGAAAAGTGGGAGCGTGAGGATTACCGCACGGCCACCATCGAGAAAGGCATCGAAGTCTGCGATGGTATATTCCACAAATCTAAGATGGAGCACCCGTATTTTATCCGCTTTAACAAAGCGACCGGAGAGCCGTACATCGTGACACCGCTGCTGGCGAGATATGTTCGGGAGCATTTGAATTACATCCTCGTTAGGGATAACGGCAAGCAGGGGCTTTTGAAATATGTCTACGAGAACGGCTGCTACCGGCTGTATTCCAACGATATGTTCATGGGCATTATCAAGCAGTGTATTGCCGATTATGACGAGGAATTGGTCAAGATGAGCAAGGTCACAGAGGCACTGCAACACATAACAACCGACCTCAACTATATAAGTCAGGAGAAGCTTGATGGCGACGAGGGGCTGATCAATTTCAAAAATGGTCTGCTCCGAGTCACCGAAACGGACACCGTTCTGATCCCCCACACACCGACCGTGTATTCCACGATTCAGATCCCGTGCGACTGGACGGGCAAGCCGGAGCCGACACCTGTGTTTGATGCGTATATGTGCACACTCACAAACGGGGATAAGGCGGTCGAACAGCTGCTTCTGGAGTTTATGGGTGTCTGTATTTCCAACATCAAGGGCTGGCGGATGAAAAAGGCACTGTTCCTTGTAGGTGACGGTGATACAGGTAAATCTCAGCTCAAAAGTCTTGTGGAGCGGCTGCTCGGCAAGGGCAACTTCATCGGCATCGACCTGAAAGAGATTGAAGCCCGTTTCGGCACTGGCGCGATCTATGGCACACGGCTTGCTGGCTCCTCGGATATGAGCTTTCTTTCCGTGGACGAGCTGAAAACCTTCAAGAAGATCACAGGTGGTGATAGCCTGTATGCCGAGTTCAAAGGGCAGCAGGCATTTGAGTTCACCTACAATGGTCTGCTCTGGTTTTGCATGAACCGCCTGCCAAAGTTCGGTGGAGACAACGGTCAGTGGGTATACGACCGCATCATGGTAGTGCTCTGCCCGAATGTTATTCAGAAAGACAGGCAGGACAAGCAGCTGCTTGACAAAATGTACGCAGAGCGCAACGGCATCGTGTACAAAGCTGTACAGGCACTGCAAACGGTCATACACAACGGCTATCGCTTTTCAGAGCCAGAGAGCGTCACGGCGGCGCGGGAACGGTACATGAGCAAAAACAGCACCGTAGTCAGCTTCTTCGACGAGTGTATGTGTCCGTGGCCGAAGGGCCGGATCAATCCCCACTGCACCACGGGCCGTATCTATCGGGTCTATCAGGCGTGGTGCCGGGAGAACAACAACGGCTTCGCTAAGACCGCAAAGGAATTCCGCGAGACCCTTGCCGCCCATCTCGGCTGCTCCTACGCCGACATGACCACACGGCAGAAGGGCAACACCTTCTACAAGGATTATTCGCTCACGCTTGAGGCGAAGGAACAATACGCACGGGAGTACGGCTATGACGGCGCTGAATTCCTGTGATCCAGGTAGCAGAGGTAGCAGTACATGTAGCAGCCTTTTTCACAACTGCTACCCGCAAAAAGCCTTATGCCGCAAGGGTTTCCGGCCTCTGGGTAGCAGAGGTAGCAGTACTTCAAACTTCTCAGCCGAAAAAATCCTTGTTTGGATGCAAGTTAGAGATTTGCCTCCAAGTAATGATTGCCGTGGGCATAAACACAGCGGTAACTGCTACCTTTGCTACCTACGCTGCGAAAAGCCTTGTAATTACTGGGCTTTCCGGGGTGGTAGTACCCGGAAATGCTGCTACCCGTGTTGCTACCCATTGCTACCCACAGCATCAATTCAGGAAGGAGGAAAACAGATAATGGTACATTACCCGTCACTGCCGGAGCTGAAAAAGGCTCTCGGCGAAAACTACAGCATCCGCACCATCGACTTGGAGAAGTGCCTGTACCGGGATTTCGGTAACGGCTTCAATGTGGAGATCAGCGGATGCAGCCGTGCCAACCGGAAGTGTCCGGCTACGCTATATCTCTGGTACGGCGACCGTGCGCCGGACTGCATCATCGTGAAAACGGTGCACGATATAGGGCGAAACCCAGAAGCCATCGGCGAGGCTGTGGAGCAGCTATTTGACTACTCCAACCAGCTGCTCGCCAGCGGCTACACGGACAAAGACAAGCTGTTTTGGCTGAAACACAATTCATAAGAAAGAGAGGATTTTCAAATTGAGGTACAAAATTTACTATGGCGCAAAGCCGACATTCACGGATGCCGACAGGAAAGATTTTTCCCGTGGCGGCTACGAATGCAAAGCCCTTATGAAAGACCGCCGGAACAGACCCGTGGTCATTTCGCAGAGCAAGGATCGGGATTTCCCCGTGTGGAAGGTCGAGTATGGCTTTTCCTGCGTGCTGTTCGGTTCGTATGAGAAAGCAATGGCATTTTGCCACGGTCGTTTTACAAGGTAGGAGTCGCTATGCAGGAAATCAAATATTACCCGCTCATCGACTGCGACAGCGCAGGCAAGGAGAAAACGCCCCTGTTCTTTTCCGACGATGAGGATACGGTGCGGCAAAGCCACGAAATGTATCTGCAGGAGATTATTCCGCAGTATTACCGGCTATGTTCGGTAGGCGGCATATCTGCCGCAAGCGCAAAAACCTATACCATCCACTGTCCGCTATGCGGGAAAGACATGACACCGATCTCTGCACCTGTGGACAAATATCATCTGGCACTTTACTGCTGCAAGAACTGCCATAAATAAGAAAGTGAGGAACACAAAATGAGCAACTATCCTTTAAGAGCAAACAAGTACAACTGGCGTCCCCTTACGCCGGAAACTAATCACTACTACACCGATGAGTACACCGCAAGTATGTACGACCTGTATCTTACCGACGAGTACATCCGTGACCGACACAACAACACCCGCCGCTACTACCGGCTTCATGCCAAACAGCCGCACAGCATTGAGATGGCGCTTGCTTACGATATCAAATGCCCGCGCTGCAAAGGCAATGACCTCAAGCAGGTCGGCAGATGCAAGGATTTTTATACGCTGGGCCTGTACGAATGCCCGGTGTGCGACAGAGATCAGAGAGAAGCACGGAAATGACCACATTCAATGAAAAAGAATATCTTATTAGCACCGCCGAATACGGTGCAAATTTTTGGAATGCCATGAGAGGCATTTCGCACGCCTACGATAAGATCCACGGCGGGGCAAACGGCATTACCGGCGGATATGCACGGCCGTCCGGCAGCAACGACAAGCTCCAAAAGGCAATCAAGCAGGAGAGCCTGTTCCGTAGTATTTCTACTGTTGTAAAAGCCTATGGCGGAGCAAGCCGCATTTTTGCCAAGGACTGCGCCGACATCGCCACATGGGTGCCGGAGGGCGGCAGCATTCCGCTTCAGAACGGAGTAAACGACTTTACCCGCTATGCCGTGGACTCTCACAAGCTGGCGGTATTTGTAAAGCTGGATGATGACTTCGTGCATGACGCAGCATTCAATATTGAGGCTTATCTGACAGACCGTCTTGCGGAGAATTTCGCTAAAGCCGAGGACAAAGGCTTTGTACTCGGAACGGGCGAACATATGCCGACCGGCATTCTGGACGATACCGCAGGCGCAGAGACAGGAATCACCTCTTCCGCGCTTTCCTTTGACAATGTTCTCCGACTGTACCATTCGATCGACACGAAGTATCGCAAAAACGCCGTGTGGCTGATGAACGATGAAACGGCTCTGATGCTGCGTATACTCAAGGACTCCGCTGGGAATTACCTGTGGAATCCGTCCGACAACACCATTCTCGGCAAGCCCGTAGTTATCTCCTACGATATGCCGCCCGTGAAGGACGGCGCAAAGCCCGTGGTGTTCGGCGATTTCAGCTATTACTGGATCATTGACCGCAGCCACGTCAGTGTCCAGGCACTGAAGGAGCATTTTGTTACGCTTGACCAGATCGGCTATCTGGCTACGGAGTTTCTTGACGGCAAACTCATCCGCCGGGATGCGCTCAAGGCACTGAAAATTGCCGATGCCGGGCAGAACGGCTGATTTTCAAATTGGGTGCGGTGGAACTGTTCGGCCGCACCCTTTTCAAAGAAGGTATTACACCGAATTATGTGCTTTTCATAGAGGTTATTTGCCGCTTTGATGGCTAATTACCCTTTTGATTTTGCCTTTTTTGCGCACGCAACCCCGGGCCGTTGCCCGAAACGGAAAGACCCGGAGATGTGACCGCCCCTATGGGGCTATGTATCTCCGAAGCTTTGTCAGGCGGACAGCGGCGCAGGGTCTTGCGTAAATTTTCGCAGAAGTTTTTGAGAGAATAGGAGGAGAAAATGGAACAGCATCCAGTGAGAATCACAGCCGGAGAACGCAACGACACCATATACATTGTGGAGTACGCCACCGGTAGCAGTGCCAGGGAGTCCGCATACGAGAAGGTCAAGCGACTCATTCTGGAGGACACAAAAAGTTATCTTGTAAAATCCGCATAAACGCTTGATATATCCGCAGTTCAGAGCCATAATACAGTACCGCTTGAAGACTGTCGGAAAGGAGGAGCATATGAACAACAACAGACAGTCTTACAACGCTGGGGAGAAAATAACCGCTCTTTACTGCCGTCTCTCAAGAGACGATGAATTACAGGGCGACTCCAACAGCATTATTAACCAAGAGTTAATATGTAAAGGGTGGTTTCTGCCACCTAATACATATGACTGCGGCTCATTTGTGGTGAATGGAACAGCAGTTGTAGGAAAGGAGTAAAAACACCTTATAACCGCTGAAAATCCACACGAAAAGGAGCTGATTTATATGAAATCGATATTTGAGCAGATGGGCGGCACTTACCGTCAGGAGGGGGATTACCTCATTCCAAACCTTGCACTGCCGGATGAGCCGGACTATCAGATCGGCAAGTATGGACGTATGCGTCGAAACTATCTGAAAGAGCATCACCCCATCCTCTATGCAAACTTCCTCACAAGTGGCACACTGCACCGGCATCTTTCAGAGATCGACCAAGCCTGCAACGAGCGCATGGAAATCATCGTTTCTGCTATGGCAAAACAAGAGGGTGTGACCGAAGCCCTGAAAGCTACTGACCAGATGGAATGGGTGCGCCGGATGAACAGCATCCGCAACCGTGCAGAGGAAATTGTTCTGACTGAACTGGTATACGCCTGATAAAATGCCCGTTATCGACCATGGTGAACTGCACCCCATTTGTTAGACAGTATGATATACTATCTAAGAAGTGGGGTGTATTGCTATGCCAAAAGGAGTACCAAACAAACGATATACGCCGGAGTTCAAGAGAATGGTTGTAGAAACCATGAAAAAAGAACATCTGAGTATCTATGCAGCGATGCAGGAATTTGGAATTAACGACCATAAAATTATAGAGCGCTGGGAACGCATTTATTTGGAAGAAGGGCCGGAAGGGTTAGCCATTGAACGGCGTGGCCGCAGCAGTAAGGGTCGTCCGCCAAAGCAGTTGCCGAAGCAGGTAGAAGAAGATCTGCTGGCCGAAGTGCAGCGACTACGTGCGGAGAACGATTACCTAAAAAACTTGCAAGCCTTGGTTTTGGAAGACGAGC
>ERZ773208.64-NODE-64-length-96027-cov-11.036698_pt1 | contig 96027 bp, 116 predicted proteins | sample MGYA00581006_ERZ773208 | MGnify/ENA primary metagenome ERZ773208 (study PRJEB29015, sample SAMEA2737793) | human gut metagenome | biome: human gut; feature: human-associated habitat; material: faeces | place: China | collected 2012 ... | reverse complement strand
TGACTCCCGGCATGACAGTCATCGCCCGTGAGGTGCGGGCAAAAGACGGCTACATTCTGGACGATACCCCGCAGAGCATCAAGATCAAACGCAATGCCGTGATGACGCTGGAGTTCCGCAACCAGCCCAAGGGCGGCGTGCTCGTGAAAAAGGTGGACGCCGTAACAAATGCGCCCATCTCCGATGTCGAGTTCCTTGTCACGGATTCCGACGGCAATCTCATCGGCAACGCCAACGGCAAATTCGTGACGGACAGCGTGGGTACTTTCACGATTATGGATGTTGCACCTGGTACGACGCTTATCATCAAGGAATCGCGCACAAGAGACGGCTACCTGCTGGATGACACGCCGCAGACCGTCAAGGTCAAGTCTAATGATATTGTCACGGTAGAGTTCAGAAACCAGCCGCTGGGCGGACTTCGGATCATGAAGCTGGATAGTATCACGCATAAGCCGCTAGAGGGTGTCGAATTCAAAGTAACCTATGCTGACGGCAGCTTTGTTCCTGACAAGAACGGTCAGATCAGCTCCAACGGCATCTACAGAACCGATAAGAATGGAGAGGTATTGATCTCCGGGCTGATCGGAACTTTTGTTGTTACAGAGACCAAGACGCTCTCCGGCTACATCATCGATGAGAACACTCGCAGTCAGACTGTTGTCATCAACCCCAACGACCTCCAAACCTTGACCTTCTACAATGCCCCTTCCGGTGGATTGCAGATCATCAAGTCCGACGAAGACACTGGTGAGCGAATTGGGAATGTCAAGTTCGAGATCCGCAAGATGAATGGTGAGATCATTGGCACCTACACCACCGACCGAGATGGCGTCATCAGTATTCCGAACGCGGAAAGTGGATGGTACACCATTGTTGAACGCAAAGCGGCAAACGGTTATGCGCTCGACACCACCCCCGTCAATGCCTGCGTTAAGGATGGCGAGACCACAACGGTAGAGATCACCAATCAACGCATGTGTTCCATCATGATCCATAAGGTTGATGCAAACACTGGAAAGGGCATCTATGGCGTTAAGTTTGTCATTTACGATTCTGGTAAGAACCCAATCATGGAAGTAGAAACGGACCAGGACGGCTACGCCTATGTCCGCGATGAACTCACTCCCGGCAAATACTATATCCGTGAGTTGGAAGCTGCCGATGGCTATATTCGCGATGAACAGTATAAAACTGTTTATGTGGAAGCTGGCAAGTGCACACAAATCGAATGGGAGAATAGCGCTGTTACTGGTCAAATTCAGATTACCAAGTATGCTGCTGAGTCCAATGCTATTACCGGTCAGGCTGGTGGCGTTACGCTTAAAGGGGCAACCTTTGAAATTGTCCGCGAGCGCAGCAGCAAGGTAGTAGATTATATTACCACCGATGCGAGAGGCGTTGCGGCTTCCAAACCGCTCCCATTAGGCCGTTATCTCATCCGAGAGGTATCTGCGCCAGCGTACTATCAGGTGTCTGCCGAAACCTTTGATGTAACGCTCGAATACGCGGGACAGATTATTAAGCTGGCGGCTTATAATAAGCCTGCTGAGCTGGGAGTTACACTGACGAAGACCGGAATCAAAGAAGTACTGGCGGGCAGTAAAATGTCCTACCGCTTTACAATCGCTAACACCTCTAATGTGGATTTGCAGAATTTCTACTTCCATGACAAGATTCCTTATGATGTAACGACCGTGTCTGCTTTGACTACCGGAACCTATAATGCACGGCTCACTTACCGAATCCTTTATAAAACCAACTACAACGATTATCGCGTGTTGGCCAGCAATCTTCTTAGCACCAACAATTACTCCTTTGGCCTAAGCGGTTTGCAGCTTATGGCTGGTGAAGTCGTGACAGATATTTACTTCGATTTTGGAACTGTCCCTTCTGGTTTTCAGAGTGTGACAAAGCCGACCCTCATGGTATCTGTTAACCCGAGAACAGCAAATAAATACTATGTGACAAACCGAGCTGATGCCGGCGGAAAATTTGGAGAGACCTGGCAGTCCGCTAATGCAAGTTGGATTACCATTGTACGCAATCTCACTCCCGTCAGGAAACCTATTCTTCCTAAAACCGGCTACTAAAAACGATAAAGGGCAGCGATAGAAAAACTATCGCTGCCCTAACTAATTCGCTGATACAAGCGGTTCAAGAGGCGGTGGTTGCCTTGATAAGGACGCTTGTCAAAACACGCTGACTCTCTCTGCTACAGGAATCACAGAACTGATTCTTCATTGCAAATTCCATGGCATTCGCGATGCGCTTGAAGTCTTTTACCTCTAAGGCATCTTCTGTAAGGTGACGATGTACCAGCAGATATGCGTCGCGAACGTCTGCGGAGACATTTGCTCCGGAGAAAAGAGTCTCGATTATGCCGTCAATCATTGCGATCTCTTCGCTCGTAAAAACCAAAATTCTCACCTCACATGGTGTCGATTATAGCAGACAGCGGTCGTGATTTCAAGGAAAGATGTAGGCGGCAAAAATGGCAAGTGCAGTTTATTATTATGTGCGAAAGAGCTAATAAGCTCCGACGCACTTATTTTTTTACGCAGAAACGGAGGCGAGGCTATGAAATACGAGTGCTTAAAGCTCGAGGAGCGGCGGATTATCGAGGAAATGTACGCAAAGGGCGAAAAGCCGGGCGAGATTGCCGAGCGTGTCGGCAAGTGCCAAGCGACCATATACCGCGAGCTCGAGCGAGGCAAGACCGGGGAAACGGACTCCCGCTTTCGTCAAGGGTATAGCGCGGCGGTAGCGGAGGCTCGAGTAAATCGGTCGTACCGAAATAGAGGCCGTCGGAAAGCGGCACAGTAAAAAAGGAGGTTACTCATACCATGAACGGAAAGACACTAACGGCGGAACAGTGCTCCAAACTCTCCCTTTATATCCTTATGACGACCAAGACCCGCGAGGGTGAGGCGGAGGCATGGGAGAAGCTCGCAGAGGAAAAGAAAGAGGACGGCTCCCCGAAATATATCCACGCCGCCGAAAACGCGCAGTTTTGGAGAGAGCTCGACGCAGACCTCCGCAAAATACTTCGGGATTTGGAGGCGTGAGCATGAACAACTACCAGAGTATCACGGCAAGCCCGGAGGCGCTGGCGGCGTTCCTCGGCTCTATCCCGGCGATTGAAACGCCGTGGGACAACGCTTTTCACCGGCTTTATTGCTCCTCGTGCGCGGCGGCGGATTGCGACGACTGCCGCCGACCGGAGCGGGATAGCCCGCTATGGTGGCTCGGCCTCCCGGCGGCGGAGGTAGAGAAATGAACGCCGATTTTTCCCATACTTGCGAGGGGTGCGAGCACGTTGTTACGGAGCCGTGGGCGAAAGACATTATCTCCTATCGGTGCTTTGCTCCCGGCAGATGCAAGGGGCGCGTCGTTGGCGTGAAACGCTTTGACCCGTATATCCCGGCATGGTGTCCAAAACTGGAAAGGAGCCGCGAGAATGGATAAAACGGCATTATTGAAGAAAGTCCGCGCACTTGCCGAGCACGGAGTCGGCGGCGAGGCCGAGAACGCCGAAAAGCTCCTTGCTCGCATGATGAAGAAATACGGCATTTCGGAGGAGGAGCTCGACGAGGAGACTCGCGTCCGCCACGACTTCACATATCACGGCGGGGAGGAAAAGAAAATCCTCCGGCAAGTGGTCTATAAGGTCACGGGCGGCTACGCCTACGAGCTCGTATATACAGCGAGTGGGCGCAAGGTTAGAACTCAACTCGGCGCGGATTGCACTCCCGCCGAAAAGGTGGAAATTGAGTATCTTTTCGATTTCTATAAAAGGCTTTGGGAGAAAGAAAAGGACGCTTTCCTCGCGGCCTACATTCAAAAGCACCGTATCTTTGCAATACGCGCAGACGTAGAGCCGCAGGAAATCAGCCGCGAGGAGGCTCTCAAAATGGGGGCTCTCATGCAAGGCATGAGCGACGAAAGTCCGCTCCGAGCTATCGAGGCGGGGAAATAAAGGAGGAATAACACAATGAGCGAAACGAGTTCGAGAGTCCGGCTTATGGCAAACCTACAAGCCGCCGTCGCGGAGGCCGTCTCCGGCACGATGGAGGAACGCGGGCGCGGCTTTGCCTCTGACCGTGAGGCATGGGCGGAGCTGAAAGAGTGCATCGAGCGCACAAAGCAGATGCACACCGACATTGAGAAAGTCCATAAAGAAATGTGGAGCGCGGTCAAGGACAGAAACGAGGACGCTTTCGCCGCTCTCTCGCAGGAGTTCGAGCGGAGTTCCCGTATTCTCGCCGAGGAATGGGCGCAAACGTCCGCCCTCGCAAAAATCGCCGTTATCAGCGAGTCGAACGATTAAGGAGGTCGCACAAATGAAAAAGCTCTATTCAAAGAAACTCGGCGGCGAGGCGTTCGCCCTCGACGCGGCGCAACTGGACACTCTGAAAAAGGCCGGTTATACCGTACCGAGCCCGGAGGAAGTTATCGCGGACGCGGCGGCGGTCAAAATCGAGCCGCCGGAGGGAAAGCGGGCGTATGTCGTCTTTGATTTCAAGACCGGCGCTTTCAAAGTCCGCACGAGGACGCAGACACTCGCCGAGAGCGAGGTCGGCGGCTTCGTTGGTGAGGTAGTCTCGGCGGCGATTTTATGCGGCTTCGTCGAGCGGGCGGACATGGACAAGCCGAAAGCGGATGCTCCGGCGACTCCGACGACGGCCTCCCCGCTCGTGAATATGCTCCGAGACGCTTTCCTCCGCGCGGCGAACAATAAGACGGCTCCGGCGGCGGACAAGCCCGCAGAGGAGGCAGACGCGCCGGAGGTGGTCGAATGATTAAGCTCGGCGACCGCATCACGGTAAAGCCCGCGACGTTCGACGTTCCGGGCAAAGACGGAAAGCCGAAAGGAGTTCCCGGGACGGTCGTATATATCCATCCTGCCGGGCGATATTGTGTCCTCGAGTTCGAGGTAGGCAGACGGGAGCCGACGACCATTCGAGAGAGCTTTCAGCTTATCGACGGGAGGGTAGCGGAATGAAACGCGAGCAATCAGCACCGGCGGGATACCGCCCACACTTTAACGGGACAACGAAATTATACCTCGTCCGTCACAAGGAATACGGCGAGCTCACCGTAAACGGCGTGAATAAATACGAGGCAGTACACGCCGCCGCCCGTGCGTGGGGCGTTCGGTGGACGGCAATCGCCCGGGAGTGCGAGTATATCGTACTCGCAGAGGATACGCCGGAGGCCGGTAGGCCATGACAAGGCAGGAGCGGCGGAAACGCCGCAGACAGCGCCGCCGGATGCAAGCCACCCTCCTCGCCTCTCTCCTCTTTACGTTGGTGCTCATAGTGACGCTCCGCATCCGAGAGACAGCACCGGAGCCGGTCGCGGAGCGGACAAGCGCACTTGCGGCGGAACGGCAAACGCTGACATACATAGCACCGGCAAGGCCGGAGGCGGCGGAGGAAACACCGGAGGAGCCGACGGTAGAGCCGGAGCCCGAGAACAGATACGCGGAGCTCCATTTCAGAGACGAGGACGTTTATATCCTTGCTTGCCTCGTCTACCACGAGGCGCGCGGTGAGAGCTTCGAGGGACAAGTCGCCGTCGTCGAGGTCGTTCTAAACCGTATGCTCTCCGACTATTTCCCGGATACGGTCGAGGAGGTCGTATTTCAGAAATACGGCGACGTATGGCAATTCTCCCCCGCTCCGTACCTCTACTCGGCGGAGCCGGACAAGGAGCAATATCTCGCGGTGCATACCGCCATAGAGGAGCGGGAGCACATTCTTTCAGAGGATACGGTCTATTTTTCGACCGCGCCTTATAACGAGAGCGTCGATATGATTATCGGCAATCACTATTTCTGTAAAATCTTTTGAACGGAGGAAAAGACGATGCAACTCATTACCACAAGGAACAAGGAAATCTCTTTCGCGGAACTCAAAAAGGCCATTTCGAGCGGGAACGGCCTCGAGCTTATCCGCCCGGACGACAAGTTCGCTATCGAGCTCAAAAACGGCGAGCTCGTCAATGCTGTTTGCGGCGGCTACGTCAACGAGAAGCGCGCCCGCTTCGTCCTCGAGGACTGCCTCGTGGATAAGTGGCGCATGAACGACACGCCGACCAACAAGGGCGGATACCTAAAGAGCGAGGGGCGGCGACACGTCCTCGAGGATATTCTCCCGCTTTTCCCGGACGAGCTCGCGGAGGCGTTCGAGCCTCGTTTCATGTCCGAGGAAATCGACGGAGAACGTCACGAGTACGCGGATACTCTGTGGATACCCTCCGCGACCGACGTTTTCGGCGCGGGTGATTGGTGGAACGAGGAGCCGGATAGCGTTCAACTTGAGATTTTCAAGCACGAGCGCGACCGCGTGAAAGAGGTAGCCGGGGAAACGTGGGCTTGGTGGCTCCGTTCTCCGTCTGCGAGCTTCTCCTCCATTTTCGTGTTTGTGTACACCGACGGGACAGTCTACTACTACTACGCGGGCTGTTCCCTCGGCTTCGCGCCCGGCTTTGACCTGTAAAATTCGGAATTAAAAAGCTCCCCGGCTCAATGCCGGGGAGCAAGCCACAAGGAGGCGGAGAATGGTTAGACGCAGAAAGTCAAACCTCCCGAAATGGCGGTATGAGTTCGATTGCCGGAAATGCGACAACATTCGAGAGGTACACGACCCACACAAGGGCAGAGACGGCGATTACTGTATCCCGTGTATAGAGCGCATGGACAGCCGCCGCCCGAGCCCGATACACGCAGACGAAAAAGAGCGCGTCCTCCGTTGCGAGTGCTTTACGCCTATCCCGGAGGACGAGGAGGAGAAAAAATGAACTTTCCGAAATTATACGAGTGCGACCCGCAGAAAAATACCGAGTGCAACAAGCGAAATTGTGGAAATCCGTGCAAATACACGACGCGAAAAGAGTTTTCCCGTGAGCCGTCCGAAAAAATGACCACGGAACTCGCGTTTATGGTGCTGGACGTGACTCGCCGTGAACGTTGCGAGGATACGCCGAGCACTCGGGCGGCGTGTAACGTGGCACGAGGAGCCCTCTATCTGCAAATGAAAGCGAGCCCGTACCCCGACGGCAACGAGAACGTTTTAGCTTGTCAGAACTGTAAAAGCGGAGAATATCTCTACAACGAGGACGGCAATCGAAACAGCTTTTGCGGACAATGCGGAAAGGCTATTGATTGGGGCGAGGAGGCGGACAAATGAGTGAGCTACTCGGGAAAGTCGTCGTCGTAACTCAAATGAAAAAAATCCCGACGGCGTGTGCGTATTGCAAATATTACGAAAACATGGGCGGAAATAGAGGACGCGGTAGCGACGGCGTTTGCGCGGCTCGCGGGACGCTTTACGCGACGCGGGGTATCAGAGTGTCGAAAGAGCGCCTCGATAATTGCCCGCTCCGCATAATTACGGGAGGCAGAGAATGAGACGCAAAAAGAAAAGCCGCCTCGCGGCGGCGGAGTTCCTCGCCGTGCTTATCGTGACGGCGGTCGTTTTCACAAAGGGCTTGAGCGCGGCGCTCGCGTGGCGAGGCTATAAGGCCGTCGGCGGCGAGTTCATGCTCTTGCTCCTACCTATTATATATTATGAGGCAAAGCGGATTATCCTCGATTTCGTGGCGGACTTCGTAGAACTTTACCGCCGCGCGGAGGATTGACAATGCAGGACAGAAAAAGAGAAACCGCCGACGCTTTGCAGAACGTCGGCGGGGACTCGTCCCGGAAAAGACGAGCGATTACTCATACCTTTATTATTATAGCACTCTCCGGGACGGTATGCAAGGGCAAAAAATCGAGCGCAAAGCGCGTTTTTACGGGCTCGTATGGAATATTAACAAACCGACCATAGACGAGCTCTCGTCGGAGGGTATCACATGAAAACAGTTTACAGAGAGAAACGCTATTATTGCGGCGAGTATCTCGACGTATATATCTACCCGACCTATCGGCAAGGCCGGAGCAGAGGCAAGCGGAGCAAGCCGACCTCCGCCGCTCAAGCGAAACTCAATCAGCGGCATAGAGAGGAAAAGATCGTCCGTCTCCTCCACGCGAACTTTACGCCGGACGACCTCGAAATCCATTTGACCTATCAGCAACAGCCGGAGAGCCCGGAGGAGGCGCAACGCCTTTTACGGAATTATATCCGCCGGGTGCAGAGAGCACGGAAAAAGCAAGGACTCCCGCCGCTCAAGTACATAGCCGTTACGGAAAAGGGCTCCAAGAATGGGCGCTATCATCATCACGTCACGCTATCCGGCGGAATGGATAGAGACGAGCTTGAAAAGCTATGGGGGCTCGGGTACGCGAACTCCCGCCGTTTGCAGTTCACGGAGAGCGGCCTTGCCGGGCTCGGTCACTACATCGTCAAGAGCCCGCTCTATGCTCGAGCATGGAACGCCTCGAAAAACCTTATCGACCCGGAGCCGAAAACACGAGACGGGCGTATCTCCGGCAAGCGCGCCGAGGAGCTCGCCCGCGACACGACCAACAACGCCGAGTATGAAAGGCTCTATCCGGGCTATTTCCTCGCGGATGCTGGCGCATGGCACAACGACGTAAACGGAGGAAAGTATATCGTCGCCCGCTTTTATCGGCGGGACGGTGTATTTATAAAACCGAAACGGAGGAAACGAAAATGACAGTAAACGAATTTGCGAAAGAAGTCCACGAAAACGCGGTCGCGCATGGATGGTGGGAGACGGCTCGGAGCTTTCCCGAGGTCGCCGCGCTCATTCATTCGGAAGTGTCGGAGGCGCTCGAGGAGTGGCGCGACGGCAATCCGGCTATTTATGGGTGCTGTGGCATCCCGGGCGCGGTGTGCGAGTTCGAGGGTGCTTGCGACAAGGACGAGAAAACCGGCACTTGCAAGCCGGAGGGAGTCGCCGTCGAGCTTTGCGACGCGATTATCCGCATCCTCGATTACCTCGCCTATATGGGCGTGGACGTTGAGGCCGTGCTCATGGCAAAGCATGAGTACAACAAGGGACGCGAATACCGCCACGGAGGGAAACGCGCCTAAACCACGATAACGCACGAGGAGGGCGAGCTAATGATTAACTATTTCGAGGCGGCGGAGAAAACTCTCCGCGCTCGCGGCTTGCTCGAGACGGCTTTAGGCAATCTCGAGCGGAAAAAGGAGCGCATTTTACGATACGGCGCGCCGTCGGAGTATCCGTCGGCGGATATGTCCAAGCCGTACACGGGTGCGAAATCTGTAAACGACGCGCTCGCGGACTGCCTCGAGCTCGCCGAGGTTATGCGGGAAATCCAAGTTACACGGGATAAGGTCGAGGAAATCGACGACGTGCTCGCGCAGATGGACGAGGACGACGCGCGTATCCTCCGGCTTTGGTACATCGAGCGCAAGAGCAAGGACGAAATCACGGAGGCCGTATGCTATTCGTCCACGTCGAGCCTCTACGACCTCCGTAACAAGGCGCTCGTGCGCTTCGCTCTCCTCTACTTCGGCGCGGGAGCTATGCCGTCTATGTGAGGCGTTTTCTAACTTATTCTCATGTATCGAAAAAAATCCGTATGGAAATTTGCTTTTTACCCGTGCTATGCTTTAGGCGTAAAGAGAGGTCGAGGGAAAACCTCGCCACCGTGCGCCCTACATGGTCGAGCCCTTGCGCTTATGCGTGAGGACGCTTGAGGCCGTGCGGGGCGTTCTCTTTACCCATTCGGAGGCGGAGAGCATGAGAGAGTTTGCAAAAACATTTTACGAGTCTCCGGCATGGAGGCGGACGCGAGCGTATATTCTCAAGCGCGACGCGGGGCTATGCGTCCATTGTGGCGAGCCCGGCGTTATCGTGCATCACAAGATAGAGCTCACGCCGAGGAACATCGACGACCCGGCAATCGCGCTCGGCGAGGATAACCTCGAGACAGTTTGCCGGACGTGTCACGCATTGATACACGAGGGAACGCCGCCGCTTGCCGACGGCCTCGCTTTCGATGCAGACGGAAATATTATCACAGCGCCACATACCCCCCGGGGTGCGCCGAAATAGATACCCGGTAAGTAACCGCGCCTCAATCCTCGGAAGAACCGACCCGGGCGCGCACATGAGGGGGGGTAAAACCGGGGCGGAGGGAGGTTTACTCATTATATGGCGGCAAATAAAAAAAGCTACGACGAGCTCTCGATTTCTGAAAAAATCGAGGCGAAAAAGAAGAAAATTAAACGGCTTTTCAGAGAAATGCCTCCCGAAAAACGGCAGTTTGCCGAGGGACTTATCAATCAATTCGCCGTGACCTCCGTCACGCTGGAACGCCTCGCCGACGAAATCAACAACGGCGACTTGATAGAGGATTTCGTACAGGGGGCGCAAAAGCTCCGCCGGGAGTCCCCGGCTCTCCGTGCCTACAACACGACGATAAAATCCTTTTCCGCTCTCACAAACCAACTCGTCGCGTTGCTCCCGGAGAAAGAAAAGAAATCGGCGGGTGACGAGCTTATGAGCTTTATCACAAAGCCCGCCGCCCGGTCGGGCAAGTAGTGAACTACGTCCGGGAATATTGGGAGCGGATTTCCTCCGGCGAAATCGTCACGAGCCGACGGGTAAAAGCCGTGTACGGTCGCCTCGTGGCGGAAATGGACGCGGCGGACGAGAGCTCGCCGTATTACTTCGACGAGGCCGTCGGCGAAAGGCCGATTATCTTCGTCGAGCGGTTTTGCAAGCAGTCTCAAGGAACGCTCGGCGAGTCTCTGACGCTCGAGCTTTTCCAAAAAGCATTTATACAACTCCTTTTCGGGTGGCTCGAGAGGGCGACGGGATACCGGCGCTTTCGAGAGACACTCTTTCTTGTAGGGCGAAAGAACGGCAAGAGTACGCTCCTCGCGGCTCTTGCGCTCTATATGCTCGTCGCAGACTACGAGGGCGCGGCGGAGATTTACTCCGTAGCGACCAAGAAAGACCAAGCAAAAAAGACGCTCACCGAGGCCGTAAACATGGTGAAGCAGAGCCCCGAGCTCTCCGCCATTCTCAAGAAGCGGCGAAACGACATTTATTTCCCGGCGACGGCCTCCAAGTTTGAGGCGCTGGCTTCGGACTCGAACACCCTCGACGGCCTCAATTCTCACGCCGTTATTATCGACGAGCTACACGCGATACGCGACCGCAATCTCTACGAGGTTATGAAGCAATCGACCTCGAGCCGCCGACAGCCGCTCGTGATTATGATTACCACGTCCGGCACGGTGCGCGAGTCCGTTTTCGATAACCTTTACGGCTACGCTTGCGAGGTCGCCGACGGGCAGACTCCCGACGAGCGTTTCCTCCCCGTGCTCTACGAGCTCGACAAGCGCGAGGAGTGGACAGACCCGACGGCATGGATAAAGGCAAATCCCGGCCTCGGGACGATAAAGCAATATACCACGCTCGCCGACTTCGTAGAGCGAGCAAAGAAAAATCCCGAGGACTTGCCCGGCGTTCTCTGCAAGGACTTTAACGTAAAGGCGACCGGCGCGGCATCGTGGCTCTCCTATGAGGACGCAGTAAACGAGGCCACATTCAAGCCCGAGGAGGTCTATAACACCTACGCTATCGGCGGGTGCGACCTCTCCGCGACGACCGACCTAACGTGCGCGACGCTGATTATCCGGCGCTCGTCCGACGATGAAATCGTGTACGTTTTTCAGCACTATTTCCTCCCTCAAAAGAAAATCGACCAGCTCGACGAGCACAACACGCAAGAAGCGCCCTATAAGATTTGGGCGGAGCGGGGGCTCGTCACGATATGCGAGGGTACTCGCGTCGATTATTCGGCGGTGACGGCGTGGTACTGCCAAATGCGGGACGAGCTCAAGATAGACGCTTTCAAAATCGGCTACGACCGCGCTCTCGCCGGGTATTGGGTGGACGAAATGAAAGCGAACGGCTTTGAAATGTGCGCCGTTGCACAGGGGCCTTTTACATGGTCGCAACCTATGAGGGAGCTCGGCGCGGCGCTCGCCGATAAGAAAGTCAATTACAACAAAAATCCCGTTTTGCTTTGGTGCTTGACGAACACAGGCGTTAAAAAAAGCGGCGTGAACAACATTCAGCCCGTCAAGATTTCCGAAAAGCGCCGTATCGACGGCATGGTATCCCTCCTCAATGCGTGGGTTATCTATGTGCGGGATTACGAGGACTATATGTATTTAGTGGGGTGAAAAAATGGCAAAGAGAGGGCTCTTTCAATCTATTTTCGGGGGCAAGAGCGAGAAAAATAAAGATTTCCACGCATACAAGCTCTTGAGCTCGTGGGAGTCTACTTTCGTACCGTATTCCGGGAATATGTGGGATATTAACACGGTACGCTCCGCCGTGGACGCTTTCGCCCGCCGAGCCTCGACCGCACAGCCGCGCCACGTCCGGCAGTCGGCAGAGACGACGGTCGCGGTAAACGACTATATCGACCGCATTTTGCAGTTCCGGCCTAATCCGTACATGACGGCGGCGGACTTCTATTACAAGCTCGCCGCGCAGTACAAGGTATATAACAACGCGATAGCGTACCCGGTTTTTGATGAAACAGGCCGTTTGACGGCGGTCTACCCTATCAACGCACAGTATTTCGAGCTCCTCGAGTACATGGGTACGCTCTATTGCCGGTTTACCTTTGCGACGGGTGCAACGTACATTTGCGAATATTCCCGAATTATCCACGTCCGGCGGCATTTCCTCGAGCACGATATTTTCGGCGACGGAAACAAGCCGCTCGATACCGCGCTCAAGACGGCGAACACGCTCAATCAGAGCATGAGCAAGTTTGCCGAGCTCGTCGCGGTTATCCGGGGTATTTTGAAAGTCTCGAACGCCGTCAAGACGGAGGACTTAAACCGCCGCAGAGACGACTTTATCCGGGACAACCTCCGTATGGAGAACAACGGAGCGGGCGTTATCGTCACGGACGCGAAATACGACTATACGCCTATCACAGACAAGACGACTCCTATCCCGGCGACACAACTCGCATACGTCAAAGAGGAGATTTACGACTATCTCGGCGTGTCGAAAGAAATCGTCGAGAATACCGCGACTCCGCAACAGGAACAGGCTTTTTATAGCGGCGAAATCGCCCCGTTTTTCCGCCGCCTCTCGCAAGCGTTCTCGAATGTGCTCTTTACCGAGCGGGAGTTCGGGTACGGAAACCGTATCGTCTTTTCCGCGAACTCCGTCCAGTTTGCGACGCTCCCGGAAAAGGTCACGGCGGCAAAGTTCTTGACGGAAATCGGCGCGGCGACACTCGACCAAATCTTGACTATGTTCGATATGCCGACCATCGGCGGCGAGGAGGGCGCGCGCCGCGTCCAAACGCTGAACATGGTAAACGCAAAGCTCGCAGACAAATACCAGACCGGCGGAAATACGCCGCCGGACGACACTACGCCGCCCGGGGAGCCAACCGGCGGGAAAGAGGAGGGTTAGGCTATGGCTATCAAACAGGGGCGCGAGTATCGCGCTTTGCAGGACTTTAGCCTCGTTCCGAGGGACGAGGGCTCGAAAGAGTATCGGGTACGCGGTACGGCTATCGTATTCAATTCGCCTACGGTGCTATGGGAGTGCGACGGCGTGGAATACAAGGAAATTATCGACCGTCACGCTTTCGACGAGTGCGATATGTCCGACGTGATTTTCAACTACAACCACGGCGGAAAGGTCGTCGCTCGCCTCCGAAACAAAACGCTCGCGCTCAACATCGACGAGCGCGGCGTAAACATCGACGCAGACCTCGGCGGAACAACTGCCGGGCGCGAGCTTTACGAGGAAATCGACGGCGGGTACGTCGATAAAATGTCCTTTTCTTTCACGGTGCGCGAGGCATCCTATGACTCCGTTACCCATACCCGCACTATCACAAAGGTCAAAAAGCTATACGACGTGTCGGCGGTGGACATTCCCGCCTATAATGACACGTCTATTTCGGCTCGGAGCTTTTTCGAGGAGGAGCACTCGAGGGAGCTTGCGGCTTTGGAGCAAGCCCGGAGGCGGAAGAAACTCGTAGCTTTGACATACTAACCAACCACACAACAACTATCATTTTTGGAGGTAAATTATGAACATCGAAAAGAGACGCGCAGAAATCGCCGCCCGCAAAGCTGAAATCCGTAAGCTCATTGAGGGCGACAGCGAGAACAAGCTCAACATGGACGACCTCGAGAAAGAGCTCCGCGAGCTCAACGAGGAGGACGAGAAGCTCGAAAAGAGACAGGCTATCGAGCGTATGCTCAACGGCGGCGCGGCTCCGGCCTCTCCCGCTGGCCTCTCTAATCCCGTCGCTCGTTCCGCAAATCAGCCCGCGCCGGAGAGCACCGAAAAGCTCTATCGCTCCGCATGGCTCAAGACCTTGCAGGGTAAGCCGCTGACCGACGACGAAAAGCGCGCATACTCCACGGCGGCAAACTCCGGCCTCCCCATTATCCCGGAGACGACCGCAAATCAGATTATCAAGAAAATGTACGAGGTCGCGCCGATTTTGCAGAGATGCAAGATTTTCCACGTCCCCGGCAATTTCAAGTTCGCTATCGAGGGTACGAACGACGAGGCCGCGCTCCACACCGAAAACGCCGCCATTACCGCCGCGAGCGACTCCCTCGGCTCCGTCTCTCTGACCGGCTACGAAATCGTGAAGCTCGTCAAAGCCTCCCGCGCTTGCTCCGAGATGGCGCTTTCCGCGTTCGAGAGCTATATCGTCGAGGTTATCGCCGAGGCCGTCGCCCGCCGCATTGAAAAGTACATTTTCACCGGCACGGGTACAAATCAGCCCGGCGGCGTTAAGACTGCCGGTAAGGGCGCGAGCGGCGCGTACGCCGACGGCACCGACCAGATTACCGTAGGTAAGACGGCCTCTCTCACCGAGGAGAACGTTATCGCGCTCTACGGCTTGCTCGGCGACGGTTACGAGCGTAACGCCGTTTGGTGCATGAACAAGGCGACGTTCTTCTCTGACTTCTTCCCGCTGATGAACAAGAGCAAGAACAACGTTATCGAGTTCGCAAACGGCAAGTATTACATCATGGGCGCGGAGGTCTACTTTACCGGCTCTCTCGCCGCACATGAGGCGTATCTCGGCGACTTCTCCTATATCATCGGCAACTATTCGCAGGATATTACCGTCGTCCGCTCCGAGCACTCCGGCCTTGCTACGAACAGCATCGACTATCTCGGCGCTTGCGTGTTCGACTCCAAGCCGGTCGCGGGCTTCGGTGCGTTCGTGCATCTCGCAAAGGCGGCGGCTTAATAGGAGGGCTCGAGTATGGCAGTCGGTGACGAATATCTCGCCTCCGTCCGCCATAGCGTGAGACTTTCCTCCACCGTCCACGACGGGGAATTGACCGACCTCATTAACGCCGCTCGAGCCGACCTTGTGCTCGGCGGCGTTCTTGAGGAAAAAGCGAACGACGAAACCGACCCGCTTATCAAAAAGGCGGTGACGACCTACGTCAAGGCGGAGTTTGGGCTCGACAACGAGGACGCGGACAGGCTCCGCGCCTCGTATAAAGAGCAGAGAAACGGCCTCTCGCTATCGGACTCCTATATCGCGGCGGAGGGGGGATAGCTCATGTACTGGCGCGACGTTGTGACGCTCAAAGCCGTTACGGAGGGGCGCGACGCGGACGGTTTTCCGAAAGAGACAATCACGGAGACGACCGTTTTCGCCGACGTGTCCTCTACCAAGCGGAGCGAGTTCTACGCCGCCCGACAAGCGGGTATCTCGCTCGCGCTGACGGTAAAGCTCCGCGCCGCTGACTATGACGGTCAAGAGCGGCTCTCCTATGAGGGCAAAGAGTACAAGGTCGAGCGCGCATACACGGAGGCGCGGGAATACTACGAGCTTAATTGCTCCGAGTTTAGGGAGGCGAGCGAATGAACGTAAACGCTCTTTTAGTGGGTACGCTCGATAGCCTCCTCCCTACCGCTGACGGCGTGTATAAAGGCGCGGCGACCGAGTATATCGTTTTCAACTATACCGAACTCCCGGCGGACTTCGCAGACGACGACGCGGCACATTACCGCTATCTCGTGCAAGTCCACCTATACGCGCCGCTCGAGAAGAATACCCGCACATACCGGCGGGAAATCTCTCGGCGGCTCGTGGCGGCGGGCTTTACCCGCCCGACGGTGACTCCGGCCTCCGATAAAAACGGACAGCATTACGCCTTTGAGTGCGAAATCGCGGGAGGCGTTGACGATGGCTAATCTATCCACGAGCGGGCTCGAGGAGCTCGTCGGCGGCTTCGACGCTATCGCAGAACTCCCGGACGAGGTAGTCCTCGAAATGCTCGTCGCGGAGGCGGAAGTTATCGCCCCGGCGCAGGAGGCCGAGGCGCGCGCTATGCTCTCCGGCGAGTACAGCACCGGCGAGACGGCGCAAAGCATTTCCTACGATAAAAAGCTCAAGAAAACAGCGGACGGGCGAGCAATCTACGTTTACCCGAAAGGCACTCGGCGACACGGCAACAAGCGCCGCGCCGCCGAGGTCGCTTTCGTGGACGAGTTCGGAAAACGCGGACAGCCCGCCCGCCCATTCATCCAAACAGCAAACGAGAAAGCGGCAGACCGGGCAATCGACGCGGCGGCTCGAGTGTACGACGACTTTCTCAAATCGAAAAACTTTTAGGAGGTTTTATTATGGCACAGTTTGGCGCAAAGCGTCCTATCTTCGCCCCGGCGAAAACCACGCCGGACGGCGCGCTCCCTACCTACGATTACGAGAAAGTCGTAACCGTGGGTAAGCTCGTCAAGGCTGACCTCACCGTTACGAACGCATCCGGCGAGCTCTACGCCGACGACGCGCTCGCCGAAAAGGTCGATATGTTCGCCTCCGGCTCTCTTGCGCTGGAAACGGACGACAAGACGGACGAGGTACACGCCGCTATTCACGGCGCGACAAAGGATACGCAGTCGAGCGAGGTCACGGACTCCGACGGAGACGTAGCTCCTCGCGGTGGCCTTTGCTATTACAAGGTCATTATTCGCGGCGGAGTCCGCTATTTCAAGGGCGTGTTTCATCCGCTTGTCAAGGCCATTCTCGGCAACGACAGCGCGGCGACAAAGGGCTCCTCTATCACGTTCGGCACGAGCGCGACGACCTTTACCGTGTTCCGTTGCAACTCTGGCGCATGGCGCATCACGAAAGAGTTCACGACGGAAAGCGAGTGTATCGCGTGGTGCGATACCAAGCTCGGCAAAGTGGGAGGCTAATATCAGCACGGACGGGAGGCGAGCGAGAACGGCTCGTCTCCCGCTTTGGTAATTGGAGGGTAAAGGCATGAAAACGGCAAAAGTGACGCTCGCGGACGCGACGTATTACCTCGCATTTGACGGCGAGGCTATGTTTACACTCCGGGACGATTTCGGCGGGACACAACTCGCACTCGAGGCAATAGAGCAGGATACCCGCGAGAGCTTCGCGGCGACGTGTGCTATCGCGGCGGTACTGGCAGAGCGCGGCGAGCTCCTCCGTCGGCGGCTCGGATACGACCCGGGCGCTATCCCGGAAAAGGACGATTTTCTCCTCATGGTGAGGCCGTTTGAAATCGTGACGCTCAAGCGCGCAATTATGACGGCTATCGAGCTCGGCTATGGTCGAGAGGTAACGAGCCCGGCGGACGACGAAATCGACGAGGGGCTCGCGGAACTTAATCAAAAAAAAACAAGATAAGGCGGGCGGAATACTACCGTATCGCCGTTCTTTGCGGAGTCTCCCCGGCGGAGGCTCTTTTTATGGCTCCCGGAGAGGTTTTCGACCTTTGGGAGCTATACCTATCCGCACACGGTAAGAACAGAGGCGAGGAGGGCGTGTAATGGCAAACCGTGAGATAAAAACGAAAGTCGCTATCGACGGCGAAAAAGAATACAAGGAGTCTCTTAAAAACATCAACTCCGCCCTCGGAACGCTTAAATCGGAATTAAAGCTCGTAGAGAGTCAATACGCGGGACAGGCGAACAGCTACGCGGCTTTGAGCGCGAAAGGCGACGTACTCTCCCGTATGTATGACCAACAGAAAGAAAAGGTCAAGGCGGCGGCGGAACAGCTCGAGAAAGCAAAAAAAGCTCAATCGGACTACGCCGAAAAAGTCTCCTCCGCGCAATCCGAGATTTCGCGTTGCGAGGCCGCTCTCGCCGCGCTCGGCGACGAGACAGGCGACACGACCGAGGAGCAAGCCAAGCTCACGGCGGAACTCGAAAAGGCAAAGGGCGAGCTCTCCGCCGCTGAAAAAGGATACGAGTCTACGACTCGCTCCGTCAATTCCTATCAAACACAGGTAAATAACGCCGAGACGGAGCTTAACAAGCTCGGCTCGGAACTCGATAAAAACGCCTCCTATATGGACGAGGCCGCGAAATCCTCCGACGGGTGCGCCGAGTCTATCGACGAATACGGGAAAGAGGTCAAAAAGGCCGGAGAGGACTCCGAGGAGGCCGGGAAGAAGTTCGACAAGGTAAAGACTGCCGCGACCGCACTCGGAACAGCGGCGGCGGCGGCAACGGCGGCACTCGCGGCGGCGGCAATAAAGCTCGGGAAAGAGGTTATCAGCGCATACGCTGATTATGAGCAGTTAGTCGGCGGCGTTGAGACGCTCTTTAAGGATAGCTCCGGTAAGGTAATGGAGTATGCGAACGACGCATACAAGACCGCCGGGCTCTCTGCAAACGAGTATATGGAAACCGTGACCGGGTTTTCCGCGAGCCTTATCTCCTCCCTCGGCGGGGACACGGAGAAAGCCGCGAAATATGCGGACATGGCAATTACGGATATGTCCGACAACGCCAACAAAATGGGCTCGGACATGGCCTCCATTCAGGACGCATACTCCGGCTTTGCAAAGCAGAACTATACAATGCTCGATAACCTCAAGCTCGGGTATGGCGGTACGAAAGAGGAAATGCAAAGGCTCCTCGAGGACGCGGAGAAGCTCTCCGGCGTAAAGTACGATATTTCGAGTTATTCGGATATTGTAGACGCAATTCACGTCGTACAAACGGAAATGGGTATCACGGGGACGACCGCAAAAGAGGCGGAGGCGACTATCTCCGGCTCTATCGGGATGCTGAAATCCTCGTTTCAAAACCTCATTACCGGCCTCGGTGACGCAGACGCAGACATAGACAAGCTATGCGATAACGTCGTAAACTCCTTTAATTCCGTCGTCAAGAACATTACGCCGGTCGTTAGAAACCTCGCAAAAACCGTCCCGAACGCATTAGAGGGCATCCTCGACGCTATCGCGCCTCTCCTGCCGGAACTCCTCGAAATGGGAGTCGGGCTCTTTGAGGCGCTCTTGAGCGGGTTTACATCGGTGCTCCCGGAGCTTATGAACACGGCGGCCTCGCTCGTGACAACGCTCGTACAAGGCATTATCGAGGCTTTGCCGCTCGTCGTAGAGGCGGCGGCACAGTTCATTACAACGCTCGTGCAGGGTATCGCGGAGGCACTACCGACGCTCATTCCGGCGGCGGTGGAGACGGTGACGACCATTGTATCGACGCTTATCGAGAATATACCCTTGCTTATCGACGCGGCGCTCCAACTCATGCAGGGGCTCGCGGAGGGCGTTCTCGAGGCTATCCCGGTACTCCTCGAGGCTTTGCCGGAGCTTATCGAGAGCCTCGTAACGACGCTTCTCGACGCTATCCCGCAAATCATCGAGACGGGAGTCGAACTTTTAACCGCCCTTGTGGAAAACCTCCCGGAAATCATTACGACGATATGCGAGGTTTTGCCGCAAATCATCGAGAGCACTATCTCGACGCTCCTCGACCATTTGCCGGAAATCGTAGAGGCGGGCGTAAAGCTCTTGACGGCGCTTATTACCAACCTCCCGCAAATCATTTTGACGATAGTACAGGCGCTCCCGCAAATTATCACGGCGGTAATTAACGCCCTCGTGAACAATATCCCGAAAATCATCGAGACGGGCGTAAAGCTCTTGACTGCCCTCATTACCAACCTCCCGCAGATTATCGCCGAAATCGTCCGCGCTATGCCGCAGATTATTACCGGCATCGTGAGCGCGCTCGGCGAGGGCGTGTCGCAGGTCGCGGAGGTCGGTAAAAACCTCGTCCGGGGCTTGTGGCAAGGCATCCAGTCGCTCGCCGGGTGGCTATGGGATAAAGTGTCCGGGTGGATTTCCTCCATTTGGGACGGCATTACGGACTTTTTCGGCATCCACTCTCCGAGCACAAAAATGGCGTGGGTGTCCGAAATGAACGTCGAGGGCGCAGTCGTCGGCATCGAGAAGAACAAGAGCAAGGCCGTAAAAGCCTATGGAGCTATGGGCGAGGAAATGCTCGCCGAGGTAGACTCCGGGCTCGCGGCGGTAAACGACAAGCTCAAAAGCTCTATCGGGGAAATCGAAACGGGCTTTTCCGCAAAGGCGACCGTCGAGGCCGTCTCCGCATCCGTCCCGGCGGACTTGACCGGGCGCGGCGGCGGTGCGACGACCTCCGGCGGCGGAGATACAAACGTCGTAAATCATTTTCATATCGCGGAGCTCGTCGTCCGTGAGGAGGCGGACGTAAAGAAGATTTCCCGCGAGCTCTACAATATGCAGAAATCGAAATCGCGGAGCAAGGGGGTATCTATGGCGTGAGCATGGGTTTTATTTTCGACAACAAGCATAGCGGGGATATGGGAGTCGTGTTCAAATCCACAGACCGAACACTCCTCCCCGCGAAACGGGTAACGCAATACACGATACCCGGCAAGAGCGGCACATACGACATAGAGGACGGTTACGAAAACCGCGAAATCGTATGCACGGTCGCTTTCGTCGGCGAGGGCTACCATTACGCGGGCGTGAGAACGCGAGCGCGCGCCGTGGCGGAATGGCTCTCCGGCGAGGGCTTGCTCGTATTTGACGACGAGCCCGAAAAGGCGTACTCCGCAAAGGTCGTCGGCGGTATCTCTATCGAGCAAATCGCCGTTACGGGGACGTGCGAGGTACGTTTCTTGTGTAAGCCGTTCGCCGAGTCCTTGCGCTACAATCAGCAGGACGTGAAATCCGTCTCTCTGCCTCACACGGAGGCGGTCAACGTCCGAGGGACGCAGGAAACGGACGGCTTAATCTATATCACGGCGCGCGGTAATATCCAAACGCTGACGATAACACGGCTCAAGGTAAATTAAAAAATTAGGAGGTTTCTACTATGAGCGCATTATCTAACGTCCACGCATCCACTCTCTTGAATACGTCCTTGCGGAGCGGGACGTACTACCTCGCTCTTTTCCTCACCGACCCGACGGCGAGCGGAACGGGTACGGAGGTATCCGGCGGCGGATACGCGAGAAAGATTATCAACTTTAGCGCGCCGTCCCTCGTGTCCGGCAAAGAACAGGTTTCCAACTCCGCGCCCGTTGACTTCGGCACTCTGACGGCAGACCTCGGCACGGTGGCCTATTGGGGCATCTATGACGCGCTGACGGCGGGCAATTTGCTTTGGTACGGCTCCTTTACCCGGAGCAAGAACGTACTCAACGGCGACGCTATCACGGTATCGGCGGGGGCTATCGTTTGCACTTTGGCATAACGAGGAGGCGAGCAAATGTATAACCGCACTCCGTACAATAAGACGACGTACAACCGAACAACGTCCATTGTGTTCGAGTGGCTCGCTACGGCGAACGCGGAGACGGATACCTCGGCGACGCTGAAAATCATTCGATACCTCGACGGCTCGGCGGCGGCGGTCGCTACCGCGTCCGGCGTGTTCGTCCGCGTCCTCCTCCCCTCCGCGCTTGCGGAGGCGGAGGCCGGGAGCGTCGGCGACTATATCCGCACTCTCTTTTTCTCCGCACTTGCGGAGGCCGTAGCAACGGCGAGCGGTACGGGCGTTTCGACATACGGCTCCGTCACTATGGTAATTGAGGGCGTGAACATGGTCGCCGGAGACGAGCTTATTATCGACACGGAGCACATGACCGTAACGCTCAACGGCGCGAACATCATCGACCGCGTGAGCGACGATAGCGCATTTTTCAAGCTCCAACCGGGCGAGAACGATATTATCGTCGAGGGCGGCACGACCGCAGACGTTAAAATCTTGTGGAAAGATAGGTGGTTATAATGGCAAAGCCGCAGATTTTCAACCGCGATATGAAGCGGCTCGCCTACCTCGACAACGCGCTCGCCGTCGGCTACGGCCTCGAGACTAATTCCCTATGGACGGCGACCTTTACGCTCCCGGCGGACGACCCGAAAAACGCCTATTGTACGCCGCTGAACTTCGTCGAGATTTTCGACGGAGACGAGCGTATCGACCTTTTCCGCATCATCGGGGAGGATATGGAGCGGAGCAACGGCGCGACTCGCTATTATGATTGCGAGCACGTCCTCGCTACGCTCCTCTCCGACGTTCTCTTTCAGTATCATCAATGCGGCGGCTCCGGCGTAAAGACTGCCGACGTTCTCAATTACATTCTCGCACGGCAGACCCGGCAAAACTGGAAACTCGGGGCTTGCGATTTCAAACGCTATTTTGAATATAATTGGGAAAACTCGACGCTCCTCGCGGCGCTCTTTGCCGTGCCGGAGTGCTTCGATAGTGAATACCTTTGGTCGTGGGATACGACCGTCTACCCGTGGACGCTCTCGCTCACCGTGCCGACGGAGGCACTCAAAAGCGAAATCCGATACGCAAAGAATATGACGAACATCAAAAAGACGACGGACGCGACCAGTATCGCAAACCGCGTCTATGCGCTCGGATACGGCGAGGGTGTAAACCAACTGACGATAGAGTCAGCGAACGGCGGCGTTCCATACGTCGAGGACGCTTTAAGCATCGAGCGATACGGCTTGTGTTCGACTATCCTCGTAGACTCGCGGTATCAAGTGGCGGAAAACCTCAAGGCATACGCCGAGCAGATACTCGCCGGGCTCAAGGAGCCGTATATAAGCTATGAAATCGGCGCTATCGACCTCCACCGGCTGACCGGCGACAAGTTCTCAAAGTTCCGCCCGGGCGAAATCGTCCGCGTCGTGGACGAGGCCGACGGAATTAACCTCCGTACCCGCATCGTCCGCGTTGAGAAAGCGGATGCAGAGGGCGACCCGGGAAACGTCACGGTAACGATTGCCAACAAGACGCAGGATATAGCGGGCAGTATTTCCGACTTGCAGAGCCGCGCCCTCATTTCCGAGACATACGCACAGGGCGCGACCAACCAACAAATCTATAATTTCTCGGATAACGCCGACGCAACGCATCCGGCGAAACTGCAACTCTATATCTCCGACTCGGTGGTACGCATTAACAAAATGCTCCTCAATATCGAGTTCGAGGCGTTCCGGGCGTATGAGAAAGCTATCGGCGGCGGCGGTGGACAAACGACCTCCTCCGGCGGCGGACAGACGACGAGCTCCGGCGGTGGACAGACAACAAGCTCCGGCGGCGGCTCTACGACCTCCTCCGGCGGCGGGCAGACCTCCGGCGGAACGGCGCTCGAGTCATCGAACGTGCTCCCGAGCGAGACGAACGGACAGGCCGTGCATAACCACGGCATTTCTCAACACGCCCGCCTTGCAACGACCAGCGACGGGAAAACCGTTGACGGATACGAAACGTTCATTTGGTCGGGAGCACATACGCATCCGTCGCACACGCACAGGATTTCCGCACATACACACGAGGTCTACGACCACACGCACACGGTAAGGGCGCATACGCATACGGTGAAAGACCATACCCACACCGTAAAAGACCATACCCACGCTATCGAGTTCGGCATCTACGAGGGACAACGCGCCTCGAAAGCGACTATCAAGGTAGACGGCAAAGAGATACCCGCGCCGTCCTCGTATAGCAATATCGACATTGTGAAGTATCTCGCCACGGACTCGAGCGGGAAGATACGCCGTAACTCGTGGCACTCGATAGAGATACTCCCCGATAATATGAGTCGTATCGTGGGCGCGGTATTCGCTCAAACATTCTGTAATTCTCGCGGCGGCGGGGACTACTAAAAGGAGGAAAGAATATGTCCGAATTAGTGACAATGTACCCGGCACAAGCCAACTCCCCGGAGACTTCACTCTCCGGCGCGCTGACGGCGGCGGGTACGACCGTAAACGTCGTTGACGGCTCCGTACTGCCGGAGGCTCCGAACTTGCTCACGATTGGAGCGGACGGCTCCACGGCGGAAACGGTGCTTATGACCGCAAAGAGCGGGAACGTGCTCACCGTCACGCGAGCACAGAACGGCACGACCGCCCGGGCATGGTCGGCGGGCGACGTTATCGCCCGATATTTCACGGCGGCAGACCAAACCGCCATGCAGGAAAATATTAAGAAGCTCAACGAGGGCAAGGCCGAGAAAGCCGCATCCCCGACGGCGGGCAACTTTGCCGGGCTCGATGCAAGCGGCAATCCGACCGACTCCGGCAAAAAGCCGGGCGACTTCGCCGCCGCGAGCCATACCCACACAGGCAAGGCGGACAAGGTGAGCTCCGCCACGGCGGGACACTTCGCCGGGCTCGACTCCTCCGGCAACCTCACCGACTCCGGGAAAAAGCCGGGCGACTTTGCCAACGCCTCCCACGCTCACGCGGGATACGCAGAGGTAAAGATTTTCTCCGGCGTGTCCGTCGCCGCCTCTGCATGGGTGAGCGACAGCACATACGCGGCGTATCCCTATGCCGCCTCTATCGCCTGCCCCGGCGTGACGGCGAGCCACGTCCCCGAGGTCGTGTTCGGTGCGACAGAGGCCGCGAGCGGAAACTTTGCGCCGGTCGCTCTCTCCGGGAGCGGGACGGTCAAAATCTACGCCGCGACAAAGCCGACGGCGGCTATCACGGTGCAGAGCATTACTTGTATTAAGGCGGTGAGTTAAAAATGATTGGTAGAACAAACGCAGTCAGCAAGCCCGGAGTCGAGCTCTCCCTCGTGGTATCCGTTACAAGCGGCGCGGCGGTCACGGCGACAAAGGGCTCGAAAACGGTAAACGGCACGGCGGCGGGCGGCTCGTGCGTCCTCTCCTTGCCGGAGGCCGGTACATGGAGTGTAAAGGCAACGCTAAACGGGCAAACGTCCGACACGAAAAACATCTCCGTCGTAGATAGCTACGCGGTGGCGCTGACGTTCTTTTCTGCGACGATTACCGTAAACGTAGACTCCGGCGCGTCCGTCACGCTGAAAAAGGGCGGGACGACAATCGCCACAAAGACAAGCAACGGGACGGCGGTTTTCACCGTCACGGAGACGGGGGCGTACACGGTAACGGCGACAAAGAACGGGCAGACGACGAGCGGCTCCGTCAATGTCGTTTCCGGCACGACCTCCTACTCGCTGACGCTCTCTTTCGTGAGCTCTACGCTCAACAATAACGAGTGGAGCGTTATCAAGTCTGTTTCCGACGCGGGACAGGGCGCGAACTATTGGAGCATCGGCGACCGAAAGGAGGTCACGCTTAACGGCACGGTCGGAAAGCTCTCGCTCTCAAATGTCACGACATACGCTTTCATTATCGGGTTTAACCATAACGCGAGCGTCGAGGGCTCTAACCGTATCCATTTCCAGCTTGCAAAGACCGCACTCTCCGGCGGTACGGACGTGTGTTTCTGCGATAGTCAATATGGCCCGGATAGCGGATGGTCGTCCCCGGGTGCGGGCTATTTCGTTATGAACGCGAGTAACACGAACTCCGGCGGGTGGAAAAGCTCGCAAATGCGTACCGCGATTTGCGGGACGAGCCTCTCGAGCTATTCCGGGACGATTATTGCAGTCATTCCGACGGCGCTCCGTGCCGTCCTCAAGTCCGTTACAAAGTACACGGACAATACGGCAAACGGCGGCGGCTCGACGGCGAGCTACGTCACGGCGACAACGGATTACTTTTTCCTCCTCTCGGAGTTCGAGGTTTTCGGTAGCATTTCCTACGGAAACACGAACGAGAAGAACAAACAAGCGCAGTACGCCTATTATTCCGCCGGGAATAGCAAAATCAAGTACAAGCACAACGGCACGAGTACCGCCGCTATTTGGTGGCTCCGTTCTCCGCGTGCGAGCTACTCCAACGGTTTCGTGTATGTGGGCACCGACGGGACAGGCCTCACCAACGCGTACTATTCCCTCGGCTTCGCGCCCGGCTTTTGCGTATAATTCGGAAATCGAGACTTGCGCCCTCAATGGGCGCATAGTCGGCGAGGAGGAAAGAAAATGTCCGTACCAAAATCAAGACGCGGCGAAAGCCCGGCGGAGTATATCAACCTCGCCCGCGAGATTTATGTATTCACATATAACCGCGTCCGCATCCTGCCGAAAAGCTACACTTTTTATTTTTCCTTGCCGCTCTACAACGCGGCGCGAGAGGCTTATCGCATGATAAAGACGGCAAACCTCATTTACGTTGACGAGAAAGCGCCGGAGGAGATACGCCGCCGGAACATCCAGCGGCGGAAAGAGTATTACGAAACGGCACAGGGTTATTATAACTCGATGCTCGACGTACTCGACCTCGCGTATCTGACCGTCAACCATGAGAAGATACCGCCGAACGTCCTCAAAGAGTGGGTAAAGCTCATTACGGACGAGCTCTCGCAAATCTCTAAAATCAAACGGAGCGATAAGGCGCGAGCTTAATCCTCCGCGTGATTAGGTTATATTCCGCATCGCCGCTAATTGGTGGCTCCGTTCTCCGAATGCGAGCAACTCCAACAATTTCGTGAATGTGAACACCGACGGGACAGTCAACAACAACAACGCGAACTATTCCCTCGGCTTCGCGCCCGGATTTTATATCGACACGGGGCAGACCGAATAACTCCTCACGGAGCGAAAGCAGTCCCCATATAAAAGGGGAATATAACCTCTCTGACGGCCTCGCGCCGTCGGACAAACATATACCGCGATACGGTTAGCCGGACGCTCCTTGCATGGGTGCGGAGTGCGTGTTTTCCGTGCTTTCATGGCTCGCCGTTACGCATTTTAGACAACACGCCGAGAAAGAAATGTACGAGGTATTTTTATTTTATGAACAGCGCAGAACGACGCGAGGCACGGTATAAGCGTCGCAAGGCCGCACGGATGGAAAAGAAAGCCGCCGCGCTCCGGGAGTACGGAGATTTCGAGACGGTTTTCTCATTCGAGCGGCTCTATGAGAGCTACCGCGCCTCCGTCCGTGGCGTTGGGTGGAAAGCGAGCACACAGCGATACAAAGCCGCCTCGCTTGCCAACGTCACAAAGACACACGAGGAATTGATAGCCGGGAGATACCGCTCCAAGGGCTTTTACGAGTTCGATATTGTGGAGCGGGGAAAGCCGAGGCATATTCGGAGCGTCCATATCTCCGAGCGCGTCGTACAACGGTGCTTGTGCGATTACTGCCTCGTGCCGATGCTCTCCCGGTCGTTCATTTACGACAACGGAGCGAGCTTGCGCGGCAAAGGGTACGATTTCGCCGTATCCCGGGTGACGCACTTTCTCGCAGAGCATTACAGAAAACACGGACGGGAGGGCTACGTCCTCGTATTCGATTTTTCAAAGTATTTCGATACGGCACAGCATGAGCCCGTTTTTCGAGAGTTCGAGCGGAGCGGCATCGACGACCGCCTCGTCGCGCTCTCGAAATATTTTATTCAGAACTTCGGCGACGTGGGGCTCGGCCTCGGGAGCCAAGTCTCACAGATTGCCGCGCTCGCCCTGCCGAACAGGATAGACCACTATATCAAGGACGTGCTCGGCATGAAGTATTACGCTCGCTATATGGACGACGGGTGTATCATCAGCGAGTCAAAGGAAAAGCTCGAGCTATGCCTCCGGGAACTCCGGCGGCTATGCGCCGAGCACGGTATCCGCCTCAATCCGAAAAAGACGCAGATTATCAAGCTCACGCGCGGCTTTACATTCGTTAAGGTGCGCTTTCGATATGGCACAAACGGAAAAGTCGTCCGCCGGGCAACGTACAAGGGTATCCGGCACATGAGGAAAAAGCTACGCATTTTCCGGCGTTGGGTGGACTCCGGCAGAATGACGGCGGCGGACGTGGAAACGTCCCTCGTGTCATGGCGGGGACACATGAAAAGATTTCACTCGTACTACATAGAGCAGAGCGTCGAGCGGCTCTATCGTGAATTATTCAAGGGAGGGTAAGCTATGGAATATGTCGTTTATCGGCGTTTTAAGGCCGAGGGCATCGACGGAGCCTTTAACCTCCGATACGGGACGACCGTAACGGAGCGGGACGGCTTTCTCTTTGCCGCTGACGGGCGGAAGATTTGCGCCGCAACGTCTGAAAACGGATGGGAGCATTTCAGACCAAACACGCCGGAGGGCGCGTATCGTCAAAAGATGCTCGACGGCCTCTATCGCTATTACGGCAAGCACGAGGGCGCGTCGGACTTCGACCCGGAGAAATGGGCGGGGGCGGGAAATCTGTATTGGAAAAACCTCCTCCGCACGATGAACACGCAGGAACTCGAGGAGTTTTATAAAAAGCGGCTCGGAGAGCTGCCGAAAATGGAGGGATAACGTATGTATGCTATCAAAAGCGGCGGAAAGGTCGTCGGCTACTCCGATACCGTTGTCTATGTCCGCCTACACGAAAACGGGTGCTATGTCCCGTGCGACGAGGCGGAGGCCGGGGGCTTTTGCATCAAGACGGCAATCGACCGCAAGGACGAGGAGACGGGCGAGACGACGACATATCTCGAGGACTTCGTTTACGCTTTCGCCGACGGCGGGCTCCTCGGTATCGAGCCGGTCGGCTCCGTGGAAAATGTGAGCGGTACGCTCATGCTCGCCGAGAACGATAAAGTTCTCGATATTCTGTTAGGGGGTGCGGCAGAATGATTACCGTTGAAAAGGCGAAAAAGCTCCGGGCAATCATCGAGCGAGCAGTCGCCGCGCTCGAGCTCGACAACGAGGCCGCGCTTGAGTGCGTTGAGCTTTTCCCGGCATGGGAGAATGGCAAGGCGTACACCGTCGAGACAAGAGTACAATACGGCGGAAAACTCTATCGTTGTGTGCAAGCGCATACGTCACAAAGCGACTGGACTCCGCCGGTCGCCGCCTCTCTTTGGAGCGGCGTAACGGTAGACCCGACAACCGGCTATGACGAATGGAAACAGCCGACCGGCGCTCACGACGCATACAAAAAGGGCGACCGTGTTCTCTTTAACGGCTCCGTGTATGAGAGCCTTATCGACGGAAACGCATACTCCCCGACGGCGTACCCGGCGGGGTGGAAGCTCATCGAATGAGCGCGGCGGTCTACACGGTCGAGCTCGACGGCAAAATCATAGCGCGGCGGGAGTCTCTCTTGTGGGTGAGGCTTGACGCTCCCGGCCTCTATGTCGTATGCACGGAGGCGGAGGGCGAGGGCGTTATCGTTGACGGGGAGATTTACCATGTTCGGGGGTGTCCCATATTGCCGGGAAAGCAGACCGTTAAACTCGATTATTACGAATTATAACGGAGGTTAAAAATGGACTATGTAGGAGCGATTATCGGAGTCCTCGGGACTATCCTCGGCGGCGTGTTAAGCTATGCCGCTTTTCATAGGAACTCGAAAAAGGACAGCGAGGAGGAGGGCAAGTCCTCCGGCACGATGCTAACCGAAATCGGGTACATTAAAGGCGGCATCGACCGTATCGAGCGAAAGCAGGACGCGCAGGACGCGCGCTATATCAGCATGGCGGAGCGTATGTCGGCGGTGGAGAGCTCGGCAAAGTCGGCGCATCATCGTATCGACAGGCTCGAGGGGCGCGAGGCGCGGGAGGACGGATAATGTCCGCCCGCAAAGGCGCGGCGCGGCGGCGGAAGTTCAAAAAATGGGCGCTCGAGGTATGGAGCTTTGCAAAGGGGTATCTCTCCTTTTCAAAGCTCCTCGTTTATGCCGTCCTCTATATCGACTACAAATCGACCATGACGACGCTCGACCTCTGCCGGATTTCCGTAGCCAACAACTACACCGGCTCGCTCCCATATTTGACCGCCCTTATCGCCTTTTTACAGGCCGCGACCGCTACCGTGCTCTCGTTCTCGCTCAATAAGAGCAAGGCCGAGAACACGACCGGCGGAATTACATACGACACGGCAACAAAACGAGATTGCTAAAGGAGGTAGCAAAATGAAAGAAATCATCGTAAAGCGGCTCGGCGCTCTCTTGAGCGTAAAGAGCCTCGTCACGCTCTTGCTCTCCGGGGTATTCGCGTACCTCGCCATTACCGGGCAGACGAGCCAAGAGTTTATGACGGTCTACACGGTCGTTATCGCGTTCTATTTCGGGACGCAGACACAGAAAATCAGCGACGCGGTAGACAAGACTCTCAAGGGGGAATAATTTATGCTGACGGTGGAGAAGCGGATTATTTCCCGGAACTTCACGCGCGCCGGAGCGGGACGGAAAATCGAATATATCGTTATTCACTATTTCGGCTCGCTCGGAACGGCGGCGGCGGTGGCGAACTACTTCGCCGGAGCCGATAGGCAAGCCTCGGCGCATTACTGTTTAGACGAGGGGAATATCGTTTATCAGTGCGTCGAGGACAACAATATCGCGTGGCATTGTGGCACGTCCGGCGGATACGTTCATCCGAGATGCAGGAACGCGAACAGCATCGGGATTGAAGTCCGCCCGTATAAGCTCGATAAGACGACCGCCGGGAGCGCGGCGGCTCGGGATTGGTATTTCACCGAAAAGACCGTCGATAATCTCGTAGAGTTTACGCGGGCTCTCATGGAGAAATACAATATCCCCGCCGAGAACGTCGTCCGGCATTACGACGTTACGGGGAAATGGTGTCCGCGCCCGTGGATGGGCGACGACATGAACGCCTATTACGGCACGAGCGGAAATGAACAATGGGCGAGATTTAAGGCTCGCCTCTCTGGAAACGAGGAGGTTTTCGACATGGATATTAACGAGGCAAGAAAGCAACTGACCTCTTGCGCCGATACCGGCGACACGCCCTCCGCATGGGCGAAAGAGGCGGCGGAATACTGCAAGCGCAAGGGCATTTTCAACGGCGACGGAGCCGGTAATTTCGGATGGCAACAGCCGATTACCCGCGAGGCCGTCGCTTGCATCATCTACCGCGCACTCGAGGCGGCGGGCGCTCTCGGCAATCTTTCCGACGTATAATCGTGCAGAAAAAGCGGGCGGGGCTCTATGGCCTCGCCCGCTTTTTTGTTACGCTTTTAGTGCTTTGCGTGCGTTATTTCTCCTTTAATGCACGTATATAGCTTTTTCGCTCCGATTGCCGCATACTTGAGCACGAGATAAAGGCCGTAGAACAGGCCGTAAAGCATCCATCCGCAAGCCAACACGGAATACCAACAGAAATAGAAACAGCCGACAAGCATCAAAACGAAAAGGAAGTACCAACAATTACGCCGAGTCAGCCGGAGGCCGACTCCGAGCCGGAAACCGCTCATTGACTTTAGGCGTTTCGAGAAGCTGACAAACATAGCTCACCGCCTCCCACTTTTCGCTTTCAGATACGGCACGAGCCCCCACGCGACCAGCGAGCCGCCGATAACGAGCCCGCACACGAAAGAGGAGATATTCCCTTGTACGGCGAGCGAGACGGCGGCGAACAGGAACAGAACACCGACGACAATCTTTACGAGCATAGCGGCCTTTGACTGCCGCATACCCGTAACGCGCTCGCGCTCGTCTGCCTCTGCCTTGCGTTCCTCCGCCTTGCGAGCTTTTTCTCTATCCGATTGCTCGGACTTCTGTTTATCTACACAACGCTTGCAGACATAGCGGCGGGACTCGGGATAATAAGCGCCTCCCTCGTTCGCGTCGAACTGCCTCCCGCACTTCACGCAAGTAACAATATGCTTTTTCATGGTATGAGTAACTCCCTCCTATTTTTTCGGCCTGCTGACCTTTAACACAATTATGCGTTGCGTATGTGCTAAAGTCAAGAAAAATGCAGAACATTAACACATGGGAGGCGAGAGCTTGCGGATATATGATTTTGAGGGAAAGAAGAATATAAGCGGCGAGCGCATCCGCGAGGCACGGCTAAAGCTCCGGCTCTCACAAAGCGACCTCGCGGCGCGGGTGCAGGTCGAGGGCGTAACAATGGAGCGGGACTCGATAAGCCGTATCGAAATCGGGACGCGGTTTATTCCCGATTACGAGATACCCGTCTTTGCCCGTGTCCTCGGCGTGTCCGCCCTTTGGCTCCTCGGAATAGAGTAAATCCCCGGCTCCGTGCCGGGGATTATTTTTTGCACTTTTTCGTTTTGACCTATTGACATACTAATAGTAGTATGATATAATGAGTACATCCTAAAGGAAAGGAGAAACGCTATGGACAACATAGAAAAAGCCTTGCAGGAATTGGCGAAAGCGGTTGAACGTAACGACACGGTGGAACGAGTCAAGGTTACAATCACCCTTGTAAAGCCAAAACCGAGCAAGGCTAAACCCGGCAAGTAAGCCGAGGCAGGGAGCGGACGGGAAACCGTCCCTCCCGTAAGTCCTATTATAACAGCACGAGCGAAAAAAACAAGTGCAAAATAAGGAGGGCTATTATGGGATACACGCACACGGTGCAGAAGTGGAACGGGAAAATCTTCGTCCAGTTCGAGAGCTCGTCAACGTCCTATTATTCGATGGGCGCTTATATGCCGGGCGACGACGACATAGACGAGGCGGATGTTGATACCCTCGGAGAACTCTATAAACTATGGCAAGAGGCAAAGGCCGGGGACGCATCTTGCGGAGAAAAGGAATGGAAGTACCGTTTTTACAAGCACACTATCAAGGAAGAAAAACGCTCAGACGGAAAGCCGGTATTTGCCGACTACGTTTGCGAGGGGAAAATCTACCGGCGGGGAAACAAGGTCTTTTTCAGACCGACGGAGGCATGAGGGGGTTATATATGATTATCAAAAAGGGCGAGCGGGAGTATTCCGTAACGGAACTCTCCCGCGAATGGAAAGCCGAGCGAGTTCTCGGCGGCGTTGCGGTCGAGTACAAAATACCGAAAGAGGCCGCGCCGGACGCGGCGGCGGTCGAAAGGTATATCGCGGAAAACGAAATCTTTTGAGGAGTGATACCATGCCGGAGGCGAAAAGAAAGACTCGTACCTCGACGGAGGTCAAACGGAGATATAACGAAAAAACATATACGCTCATTTCTGCGAGCGTTCCAAAGGAAACGGCGGCGGCTTTCAAGGCGAAATGTGCCGCCGAGGGTATTCCGCAAGCGCAGATTATCAAAAAGGCGATAGAGGATTTCTTGTCGCAGTAACGAGAGGGCGGGGCTTTCCCGCCCTTTTTCTATATCTTGAGGGAGGGCGCGCTATGGGAGAGCGGACATATAAACAACTTAATTGGACGAGCCGTATCAAGCTCGAGACGATGCTCAAGCATGGACACTCGAAAAAGGAAATCGCCGAGGAACTCGGCGTACATATCAGCACCGTTTACCGCGAGCTCAAGCGCGGGACGTATGAGCATCTAAACTCCGATTATACGACCGAGGAGCGGTATAGCCCGGAAAAGGCCGAGGCACGCTATCAAGAGGGGCTCGCCGCGAAAGGCGCTCCGCTCAAGATTGGGAAAAATCACGCCGCCGCGCAGTTTATCGAGGACAAAATCGGAAACGAGGACTATTCACCGGCGGCGGTGTGCGCCCTACTCAAGCAGGAAAAATATAAACACTTCGGAATAACCTTTTGCCGTGCGACGATTTATAAATACGTCGAGGACGGCGTTTTCCTCACGCTCACAAATCAAGACCTCCCGGAAAAGGGCGACCGCAAAAAGAAGCATAGAACAATCCGCAAGAAACAGGCTCGGGCATCCAGCGGCACAAGCATAGAGCAGAGGCCGGAGTATATCAACGAGCGGCAGGAGCCGGGACATTGGGAAATGGATACCGTCGTCGGGAAGAAGCGGACGAAAGCCCGCCTCCTCGTCCTCTCCGAGCGTGTCACGCGGCGAGAAATCATTATCCGCATCAAGGACGGGCGCGCCGAGACGGTCGTCGCGGCGTTAGACCGCCTCGAGCGCCTCTATGGTGCGGCGTTCTATCGGATATTCAAGTCGATAACCGTAGATAACGGCTCCGAGTTCGCGGATGCTGACGGCATCGAGCGGAGCGACCGGCGCAAGGATGCAAAGCGGACGACGGTCTATTACTGCCATGCGTATAGCTCTTATGAGCGCGGCACGAACGAGAATATTAACCGCATGATACGGCGGCAGTTCCCGAAAGGGACGGACTTCGACAAGGTAACGGCGGCGGAAGTGAAGCGCGTCGAGACGTGGCTTAACAACTACCCGCGAGAAATACTCGGCTTTATCTCCTCGGCGGAGGCGTTCGAGATAGCTTTCGACCGCGCCGCATGAGCCATCAAAAAAATATTCTATCTTTTTCGCACGAAATACTTGACATCTGCGGGCGGCAAAAATGGCAGAGAGACATTACTCTTTCTTAGAGCATGAGGAGATGACCAATGAAACCAAACAAAGGATTTATTACTGTGCTCATGATGGTGCTTATCAGTATATCACTGTCCACTTTCTCGCGTGCCGCTTTCGACACCTTTTCTGATGTCCCGAATGATTCACCGTTCCATGAAAGCATATTCTATCTCGCCGAACGCGGCATCGTTTGCGGTGAAGGAAATGGTCGATACGTACCGGATGCACCTGTTACCGTGCGCCAGTGGGCAACGATGCTCTGCCGCGCATTGGGCGACGCTGCCCCGCTTAATTATGATGATGACTGTATTCGGCAGGGCTACTCAGATGGATGGCTGGAGATGACAGCTATTACGGCACCGGATTCTGACCTTTGCCGCTATGCCATCTACAAAAGCGGCTTTGCCGCCTTTGGTGTTGACCTTTACAGTTTACAGCTCTACCCGAACGAGGGCAAGCTGTCCCAACAGAGCGAAGTTCTTCGCGCTGCTGCGGATTTTGGCCTGTGCGAAGAGACATGCGACGGGACAGAAATCATCACACGAGGAGAGGCTGCGGAGCTTCTTTATGCGCTGCTGACCAAGACGTTTGCTGTTGTGCCGCCGCCTATGTTAGATAACATACCTCTGGACAACAAAGCGGGCGTCGCTTTGAACAACTACTTGTTGGAGATTCAAAAAATTCCCGAATCAATGATGCAGTCATTTGCCGAAAAGGGCTGGCAGTATGTTATCGATTTCGATTACCTTGCAAAGCTGAGCAAAAAATATGATCTTGGCTGCACCGGGGCGACCATCTATGAAGGCCGTAAAATCATCATATCCTCAGCGGAGTCCACCATTCACGAATTTGGACACTTCCTCGATGGAATGATGGGCTTTCCTTCCCGGACGAAGGGCTTTTATCAAAGAGAGTCTGCATCGGCAGCATCGCTCCTCCGTACATATGCGCTTACCGACGCGCAGGAATATTTTGCGGATTGCTTTGTGTACTGGATCAAAAATCGCGGTGATGGCAAAAAGATGGCAATGCTGCAAAACGCCGCGCCTGAGACCTATCATTATTTCAAGATGCTCGAGGAAAATGACTGGAAACCCAGTTTATCGCCTTAGTTCCAAGGAGAACCTTATGAAAAGAATTTACCATTTCTATTTAACTTGTATGACCCTCACATTGACTATGCCCATGATGATCGTCAGCGCCTTTGCCGTGGATGATATGTGGACAGTAGCCAATAACATTATCGTAGATGTTTACGGGAAAATTGTCGGTGTCAGCACGGTTCTGGCAGGGCTGATGTCCGCTGTTGCGGTGATCGGCGCAAAGCTTTCCAATAACCAGCACAAAGTCGATCAGGCGTGGGACTGGCTCAAACGCATCTGGATCGCCTGGGCAATCATCAACGGCATCGGCGCATTCATTGCATATGTTGCGCCGCTGTTCAACGGCCTTGCGACACTGACCCCGTAAAAGTAGAGATAGCTCCGGCAAAAGGAGGTGTCCACATTGCTTGAGCTGATTTTCCAGGGATTCATGGAGTGGGCTTATGGGCTTGCGCTGGAATGCTGGGAATATTTTTCATCATCGCTGCTTGACATCATGAGCATGGATTATGCGTACATGAAAAGTCATGTCCCCGTGATGGTCAGCATCGCACAGGTGCTTCTGGCCGTTGGCTGGGCGCTCCTGATAGGCAATCTTGTCTTTCAAGCCCTCAAAAGTATGGCAGTCGGCCTCGGCTTTGAAGGAGAAGACCCGAAACTATTATTTACCAGGACCTTTGTGTTTGCCTTCCTGCTGATGGCGAGTCCGCAGATCTGCGAAGTGGGACTAAGCCTCACTGCAAGAATCATAGAGCTTTTAGAGATACCTGATGCCATCAACGTGACGCTTGTGGACGAAGGAATGTTCGGTTCTCTCGGTGCGGCTTGGCTGCTGGTGATCATCTTTGGCCTGATTATCATGCTTCAGGTATTCAGGCTTTTGCTGGAAATTGCGGAGAGATATGTGATTCTTGCCGTGCTTACGATGACAGCACCGCTGGCATTTGCAATGGGGGGCAGCAAAAGTACGTCAGAGATATTCGGGGGCTGGTGCCGGATGTTCGGAAGTGTGTGTACGCTGATGGTGACGAATGTCATCTTTTTTAAGATGCTGCTCTCCGTCTTGTCTAATGTACCAAGCGGACTCGATATAATTCCGTGGATCGTTCTGGTTTTGACGATTGTAAAGGTTGCCAGGAAAGCGGAGGCTATCATTACTCGTATCGGGCTGAACCCCGCCATCACCGGCGACTCTCTTGGTCGGGGGTTCCCTGGCACGTTGACCTATTTGGTCATGCGTTCCGCTACATCTCATATTACCAAGACCATCGGCAAATCCACCGGAAAAGGCAACAGAGGAGCTGCGTCCGGCTCGACCACAGGAGGGCCGCGTATAGGCGGCGGTCCGTCCGGAGCGCACAATGCTGCCGGTCATACTGCAAGTTATCAGACTTATCAAGCCTCGCAGCAACAGAATACTTCGCAGGGGGCGGATGGACAAGGCTTTGTTTCTCAGCGTGAAAGCGTTCAATCAGGCGGAGTACAGACGGCCACGCAGGAACATTTCTCAAGTTCTTCAATGCAGAATACTTCTTCAATCCGGCAGGCAGCATTTAGAGGATCGGAAGCAAGAAAGAGCTCTGTGCCATCTGGAATGCGGAGAGCGCCTGCTTATGTGACCTCTGTAGATCGCGTTTCTCCGTCCAATGCGCAAACACCCGCCGCTGGGAATGATACATCGGGTAACAAGACTACTTCGACGGTAAGAGAGCAAAGCAATGTGACGGCTTCTATCCGAACAGCTAATTCTGCTCAGCACTCCTTATCAGGAAACGCCTCACAGCACGAGATGGCAGGAAGATCACCTGCGCCCGTGTCTACGCGTATGACTCAGGCAAATATGCAGGGTGTGCGGAGCAAGGTGAATGACCGCTCTGCACAACGGCCTGAACAGACGGAAAATGCAGCGGCACAGTCCATTGATCACGGAGTTCCGGCCGCGGCGCAGAGACCGTCGCCCGGCGGCGTAGGAATCTCATCCTCGCCCGCGGTCAGCGGCCAGCACTCGTCACAGCCTTTCGGGATGGGAACACGTTACACGCAGCGTCCATCTTGTCGAGGTGTCGGCGAGCAGAAACCGGAAGCAATTCGCTCCGGCCACGCAGGAACATCGCCCACACAGCATGCACCATCCTCCGTCGTTGAATCGGCACGCAGTTCAAGTGGACGAGCAGCACATCCATCCTCATCCACTCAAGGATGTATCGCCGGTTCACGGCCTGACAGGAACATCCCGCAGGGCAGTAATGTTTCTCCTAATCAAACACGGAAGTCCAATAACAGCCCGGCACGGCAGGAAGCGCGACTGATTGGGATTCGAAATGAGCCTTCGGTAAAAGGAATGTTTTCCGCTCAGCGCCCCGACCCCGCAGGAAATAGAACGGATGCCTCTCAAGGGATGCTGACGCGGCCGACAACAGGAAATCGCACCGCGGCATCAAAGGGCGTCTTAATGCCGTCTACCATTATTAAAGGCAGCGCAAAAAATAGCAAAGAGATGTCCTCAAGTAGAAAACAGCGGAGGGAAAAGCATGAACGAAAATGATAAATCCCGCTCAGGACTTCAAACAGCGGTAGATTTTGCCCATGCTGCGAGGGCTGTCAAACGTATTATGCAGGCGGCTGCGGCATCCGGTGTGCATGGAGCCGCAGCTGCCACGGCCAGAGAAGTGTTTCCACTTCTCTTAAAAGTCCTGATTGCTGTACTTGTCGTCTTCATTGTGGTGCCTATGGTGATTTTTACGGCACTTCCCAATATTTTTTTCGGTTACAATTCCTCGGGCACTGATACCGTCATACAGATGACGCAGCAAGCCATGACACTTGGCGGCGTGTACATGACACTTGATAATTTTGAGGGAGCGCAGATTGACTCCGTCGTGACAGGTATTGCCGCAGAGTACGAGAAAAACGGAACGACTATTGATCATATTGTAGTGTCCAGTGCTATGACAGATGATGACCTTCTTTGGGTCATTGCCATCAACTCTGCCGCACATCAACAGGATCTCAATACTATGAGCGCTGATCTTATCCGCGACTTCTGCAAATCGAGCTTATCCTATACGCCTTCGCTCAGCTTTATGGATAGCGGCGATGATGGCGTCGTAACGACCCTGCGAATAGAGGTCAAGCACCTTGACCCGGAAAAACTCATGGATGAGCTGGGCTTTGACGATGAGGCACGGCAATGGGCAGGAGCGCTTTACGAAACGCTGGAAGAGAGCGATGCCATCAATAAGTACAGGTCCTACTATGAGGCTTATCAGCCGGGCTACGGCGGCGATGGGTCATATTCCGGTGATGTAGAGTATGGCAGCGGCTACGATAATAAAATCGATATATCCGGCTTTGTTGATCCCAGTACAAAGAACAATCTGGATCTTGCGTCCTACGCCATACAGGCATGGGCGAACAACTGGGGCTACGTATGGGGCACTTATGGAAATGTTCTTACGCCTGCCCTCTTTGAGTACAAAAAACAGCAGTATCCGGACGGTGTAGGAAACTACGCCGATTTTATTAAGGATCACTGGCTTGGCCGCCGCACCGCAGATTGTATCGGTCTCATCAAGGGCTACGGCTGGCTGGATACAAAAAGCATGACCATCCGCTATGCAACGAACGGGATGCCCGACTACGGTGCCGACCAGATGTACCAGGCATGCAAAAACGCCGGGACATTGAATAAAGACTATGGTGCCATATCTACCATGCCGGAAATTCCCGGCCTGATGCTTTGGAAAAGCGGACACGCAGGCGTTTATATCGGCGGTGGATATGCCATAGAAGCCATGGGGACAAGCAAAGGCGTTGTGAAAACCAAGGTCAGCGATCGAAACTGGCAGGGTTGGGGAAAGCTCCCCTATATTGACTATCGGGAGGGAAATTGATGGAAAGAATGACCCGTCTGCGTGCGATACGCTTGAAATATGGTATTTCACTAATTGAGATGGAGCGTCATAGCCACGTCAGCAATCAATATCTGAGTGCGCTGGAGCTGGGAAATGTCAGCCGCACGGCAAACAACGAAGAAGTTCTTGGCTGTGCGATAGATGAGATCATCCGTTCGCGCAAGAGCTCGCTTTTTGGGTTAGAGCAGATGATACGACAGTATCGCGGACACTTATTAGAAACCGTGGAGGTGGAAAAAGGTGAATTATGAGGTCTACCACATTCCCTCAAACTTTACAGATGCAGGACGCATCATGGGCCTTTTTGAACTTCGAAATCTGGTAGAGGCAGTGATTCTGACGGTCCCAGCCTTATATCTCTGCATTGCATTTCTCCCATTTGGGCTGACTGCAAAGATCATAGTGACACTGGTGGTCGTTGTACCGGTGGGAGGCTTCGGCCTTATTGGAATCAACGATGACAGTATGACACGGTGGCTGGGTTACTGGTGGCAATGGCGGAGAAGACGCCGGATCATTTTATTTCGAGGGGAGGTCAGAACGTGAATCTAAAGGATTTAATTTTTGGCGGCGGGGTGAAGTCAGGAGGCGACGGCGGTACATACCGCGACAGCATTCAGGCATGGCTGCCCATCAAAAATATCATCGGTGGGGTTGTCATTACAAAGGATGGCCGATTTGTGAAGATACTTGAACTTCTGCCGGTCAATATCTATTTGAAGTCCCCTAATGACAGGCAAAATATCATTTCATCTTTTGCTGCATATCTCAAAATTGCCCCAAATGATTTGCAGATGGTGGCGCGTACACTGCCGGCGGATACGCAGGCATATGTGGAGCAGATGCAGCGTTATGCCGAGAAGGAAGACAATGAGGCCTGCCGGGAGATGATTGAAGATAACATTCAGGAGATCGGCAACGGGATTGCGAGTGATGCCATGCGGCATCAATTTTTCCTTGTTTTTCAATATGAAGCAAGTATGAGAGCCAAACGAAACACGGTAGATTCCATTATCCAGAGGCTCAATGAAGAGGCCGATACCGCACGGCGATACCTTGATGTCTGCGAACTTGAGGTATTGGAGCCTCGGTATAGTGATAACTTTGTCCTCAAACTGCTCTATGAGATCCTGAGTAAGAAAACCAGTCAGCGGGTCCGGCTGCCGGATGGCGTATTTGATATGACGACGGCCGTACACGGCATTTATGAGGAGTGATCATGCAAGTGAAAAAGAAGCCCCGCAATGCAGCGGCGAAAAAAATCCAAAAGGCGACTCCGAAAGAGAAGCGCACAAAGAAAGAACAAACCGAACAGCCGCTTTTGAAGCGTGTGATCTTCGGTGAAGAGAGACCCGACCTCACAGAACTGGAGGCCGGATCTACTACGATCCTCGATATTCTGGCACCGACCACTGTGGATACAAAAAGCAAGGACTACATTGTTGTAGACGGCGTATACCATACCTATCTTTATATCACAGGGTATGGCTATGCAACCACTGTCGGCTCATGCTGGCTTGCCCCGCTGGTAGAGGCTGGTGAGGGAGTAAACATGAGCTTTCTTGTCAAGCGGCAGTCGAAAGAAAAGATCCTTTCTAAAATCGCTCAGACGACGATGGTGAACCGCTCTCGCATGCGAGACGTAGGCGATACCCGTCAGGACTACGAAGAACTGGATATCGCCATCAATTCTGGCCTTTACCTCAAGGACGTCATGAACCGTCAAGGTGAGGACTTTTACTATATGCACACCCTCATTGAAGTTACGGCTCCTGACCCCGAGACACTGGAACAGCGGGCAACGGAAGTGGAAAAGCTCTGTGTGTCCGTGGACATGATCGCCCGGCGCTGTGACTACAAAAATGAGCAGGCGTTTTTATCTTCGCTTCCCATTCTGGCCCTTGATCCGGACATTGAACGTAAGGCCCGGCGCAATGCGCTGACATCCGGTGTGGCTGCGGCATTTCCTTTTGCCTCTTATGAGCTGAGCGACCACAACGGGATATTCCTCGGACTGAATCTCTATAACCGCTCTCCGGTATTCCTTGACCCATACGATGACTACAAGTACACCAACGGAAATTGGTGGATCGGCGGTTCTACCGGTGCAGGCAAGACCGTTACGCTCCAGTGCCTCGGCGGCAGGCTTCGCCAGCAGGGCAAGCGAGTCATCATCATTGCCCCGAAAAAGGGTCATGAGTTCCGCCCGCTCTGTGAAAAGCTGGGCGGGTTGTACCTGCGAATGTCGCCTTCCTCTAAGGATTGTCCGAACCTGATGGCAATTCGGCGCAAGTCGCTGGATTCCTACGCAAAGCTGAAAAACATCGCCGCCCGCGACGATTCCGTGCTGGCCGATAAGATCTCACAGCTTATTATCTGGTTTGCGCTCAAGAAAAAGGATCTGAGCGAGGAGGATAAGAGCCGCCTCGATTCATCGCTGGTAGAGGTGTACGGGCGCTATGGCATTACCTTTGATAACAGTTCCATCGTGGATGAAAATGGGGATTTCCGCACCATGCCGATCATTTCAGATTGGTACGATGTACTTTCTCAAAATCCGGATACGCGTTATCTGTCAGTAGTTCTCTCTCGTTATGTCACAGGCTCTGCCGCTGCTATGGCAAGCCGAAACAGTATTGATCTTGATAACAAGTACATTGTTCTTGACCTCTCGGGAATGCCGGATGACATGATCGCTGACGGCACCTTTTGGGCGACCAGCATTGCCTATGATCTTATCATGAGCTGTGAAAGCGATCTCTCCGCTCTGCTGGCGGACGAGCTGTGGAGCCTTGTGGGTGCAACAGCCAATCCACAGGCTGCCGGTTTCGTTCTGGAAATGGTGAAGACGATTCGCGGCCTTGGCGGGATTGCTGTCACGAGCACGCAGGGAATGCAGGACCTTTTCGGCTTGGATGGCGGCAGTTACGGCAAAGGCATTCTGGATGCCAGCCGCATCAAGCTCGTCATGCAGATGGAGGAGCAGGAGGCTCGGCTCATTCAGGATAAATTGAACCTCTCGGAAGACGAGGTGCGGCAGATTACTCGCTTTCGCCGCGGCGAGGGCCTGCTCTGCATTGGCTATAACCATGTGCCGGTGGCCTTTCATACCACGGCGAAGGAATACGAGGCCATCACCACATCTCCTACAGATCTGCGCAGGGGAAGATTGGAGCATGACGATGAATGATGTAAAGGAAGACCTGATCCGCATTCAAGAACTCGTGGGAAACGCTTTCAGTGTGACCGGCTCATTGGTAGCGCTGACTGATGGCGCACAGATGAACCCCAACAAGCTGCAAAAAACGCTAGAGCAGACCATGGAGCACTTCGAGCGCTCTACGCTGGAACTGCGCCAGCTCTGCGAGAGATATTCCCCAGGAGTCGGCGGTTTTGCCCATAAGCCGGTGCTGCCCGCTGCGGATGTTGCAGGGAGCGTAGAGGCCTTTGGCTACGGCTGGCTCCACATCACGCTCCATACGCTGCTGCCGCACTGCCGGTATCAGACGCCCAACTGGCTGAGCGATACCATTCGCCGCCTGCTGGATGGGTATGAAGCGTGCGGAAAGGAACTGCCTTTTTATTCCCGTGCCCTGCTCGTGATCGACGAGCATACCAGCATTGAAGGCCGTCACATCTACGATCAGGACAACAAGGGGTGGAAGGCTGTGAGCAACGCCATCAAGGGACGGCTCATTCCGGATGATGACCAGTACACGCTGGCTGTGGCACTTCTTTCCACGCAAGACACCAAATGCGAGTGCTGCCACATTACGCTGCTTCCCTTGGAGGATGCTCACGACTTCTTTGCGGCACACTCCAGTGATTATGCCAGCCAAGACTTCTATTCCGGACAATGGTGCTGAATACAAAAGCGCAAATCGGGGGTAGACACCCAACAGATACCTGCACGAATCCGATATTTTCTGGGGCTTGTTCCACAGCCGCCGACCTGTTGGGGAATAAAGCTGCGAAAAGCATTGAGACTGCTTGCAATTTTATCAGGCGCAGGCAGCAGAAAGTACACACCTATCTGCCTACTATGCGGGGGTAACAGATTGCCACCGCATAGAGGCGGACAAAGAACGCCGAAATTGTTCTTGCGCCGCATATGGCGCAAGAACAATTTCGGCGTTCGCAGGAATAAAGGAGGAGGTGCTGCTGGTGTGCTCTTCAGCGTTCGAGACGTTGATGTGCTGCGTTTGCTCTGCTGGTGCCAAAACATCAGGCCCCAAGATCTGAACAGTATTTCTACAAAAGCAGAGCGTGAAAATCTGATGGCATTAGGGTTTATTAAACTGCATGAGCGCAGCGGAACATTGACACTTACCGGCAGCGGGCGGGCGCTTCTTGAGTTGATCTTCAACGGAGCTATCCCAAGCCTGAGCCTTTCCTATCACGGCGCCGCCATTGAAAGACGTATTCGTTTATCTCGACTGATGCTGTCTGCCTATCGGGCGGGAATTGACGTTTTTGCGCCCGAGGTAAATGTGGCCAGAGAGATTCCCTCTCTTTTTCTTACATCAATTACAAGAACTCGCGGACGTAATTCATGGGGCAGTTCGAGAGTTGCGGCTATTGTCAGTTTAGGCGGCATTTACTATGCTGCTCATTATGTTTGTCCCGGAATCGGACGTATGGCGGTGAATGATGAACTGGCGGCATTCCATAACCACACTAATTTTGGCAAGAACACCCAGCGCGCATTTCTCTTCGCTGGCTCGAGCTATGAGAGTGTCATCGAGGAACTGAAAACCCAAGATGAAAAAAGGAACGAGAAACTGATTCGATACGGTGAAGCGTATCACTGCCTTCATGCGCCGATTCATTTGCTTTCCTGCGATGAGACCGGTGCGCAGCAGCTTCAAATTATGACCGTACCTGACTACCGTGTAAAACTTACGCGGCTTATGCTGCGTTCAGCTTATCAGCCGCCGCCGGAGGACATCGCCGCATGGGATGGACTCTACAACGGTCATCCCTTTGTAATTGGCGCGGATATGGATCTGCGGCGGATCGACACTGCCGTTAGAACGGCAAAGCAGCATGGCTGTCTGCCGATTGCTCTTGCCGCATTGGAAAGTCAAGGCAGCGCGGTGCTGCTGCAGCGCTATGCAGATCCCGGCTGTGCCACAGTCTACAAGGTCACAGAAAACGTACTGTCCGAACTGCTTGGCCGTGCGCCTAACCTTTATGTCCCACCGCGCACACAGTTTCTCACCGAGAAAGGAGATGTTGTCGATGCCCCGCTTATCAAAGCTCCTGGAAAAGCTGGAGGACCGCATCGCAAATAAATGGGGACGCTGGTACGAACGCAATAAAGCTCGTGTTCCGCTCTATGCCGTACTCGGAGCCTTGGGGTGGTATTTTTATGGGATGCTGCTCAACTCGCTGAAGCTGGGCAGAGAGTCCGTATTCAACACCTCCGGTGAGGAGGTGGAGAGTATCTGGGTGCTGAACCCTTTCCGAAACCTCTTTGTCGTACTTACGCCCTTTGGCCTTGGTGTTACTGCCGTGATCCTTTTGCTGATATGCCTGATCACCAAGAAAGGTTACAGCTGGTTTTCTGGCTATCACTTCACACGAGACCCTCGCGGCTTTGATATTCTTCCTGATGGTACTCACGGTACCTCCGGCTTTGCAACAAAAAAGGAGCTTGCCGAGCACTTGGAACTGGGAAGCGCCCAGGAGGTCACAGGGATGCTCCTTGGACGCATCAAGGAGCGTCCCGACGATCCGGAGAAGTATTCCACCTATGTCGCCCACCGCATGAAGCCCGGCGAGAACAACAACATCCTCTGCATCGGCGCCCCCGGCTCTTATAAGTCGAGAGGCTTCATCATTCCTTTCCTCATGGGCTGTGCACAGCGCAGCAACAGCGATGGCGGGCAGCACCCCGAGTCCGTGATCGTAACGGATCCCAAGGGCGAACTTTTTGAAATGACAGCGCCATACTTTGAAAAGAATGGCTTTTATGTCAAAGCCGTCAATTTCCTCGATATGGCGCACTCGGATGGCTGGAACTGCCTTGCAGGACTGGACACCAATCCCGATCTTGTGACCACCGTGGCAAATACCATCATTCAAAATACCTCCGGCCCCAAAGAAGCCGATGACTTCTGGAGCCGTGCGGAATTAAACCTCTTGATGGCGCTGATCCACTATGTCTGCAACAAGAAGGATGATCGAGGCAATCTTCTCCCCTTGGAGCAGCGCAGCCTCGGCGACGTCTATAAGATCCTTGCCTATAAAAGCGTTAACGAGATCAACCGCACCTTAGCGGAGCTCCCGCCCGAGCATCCGGCCAAAGGGCCGCACGGCCTTTTTCTGAAGGCACGGGAAAATCTCTGGGGCAACATCATCATTGGCCTTGGGAACCGCCTTGCGGTCTTTCAGAACCCGCTGGTGGACAAGATCACCCGCAACCATGATGTTGATCTTTTGCTTCCGGGACAGCGTCCGTGTGCCTACTTTGTTATCATCTCGGCACAGGACAGCGCCTACCGCTTTCTAAGCTCTCTCTTTTTCTCCCTGACCTTTCCGCAGCTATCCAACTACGCGCGTCTCCACGGCGGGCGTCTTCCGGTTCTGACAAACTTCTGCTTGGAGGAATACCTCAACATCGGCTACATGGAGGGGATCTCCGATGTTTTCAACTCTATCCGCGGCTTCAATATGTCTGTTCAGGTGGCTGTACAGAGCCTCTCTCAATGGAAAGAAAAGTATCCGGGGATGGAGTGGGAAAATCAGCTTGGTTCCTTTGACATGACCCTCTACATGGGCTGCAACGATATGACGAGCGCTGAATACTTTGCTAAAAAGTGCGGCAAGGTCACGATCTCCGTCACCAACAACCAGTTTCCCTTAGCTCCGCTCTTCTCTCCCATTTACAGTACGACCCGTCCATACTCGCAGACCCGCAGCAATACTCAGCGAGATCTTCTCCAGCCCGATGAATTCTTACGGCTGGACAAGTTTAAGTGCATTGTAATGTTCAACCACTATAAGCCTGCCGAGCTCTACAAGATCATGCTGGAGGAGCTGCCGGCGTACAAGGAACTTGTAAAGTGCAGCGTTTTTGATTATGTGCCGGAGTGGAAACGGCGGGAGGATGAAAACAAAAAGCGTACGCCTCAAAAAACTGCGAGTGTCCCGCACGAGTCTTCTGAAGGACACGCTCCTCAGGCGGCTGCACATTTTGTGCAGCAGGAGAACACGTCGGAGAAAAAGCAGGTGCCTGACAGAGAAAAAGCCTGCACACGCAAGTCACATGTGGGAGCGATGCCTCGACAGAAATCGGGTGAACAGTGTATTTACGATTTCTCAGACATGAAGGAGGGAACTTCGCCGGAGGACATTGGACTTGTGGAAATGACCCGCTCTGCCGTCATTGGAGAAGTTGATTCCGATTTAGAGGAACTGGATGACCCGAGCCGGATACCGCCCGGCCGCGGCATATAGCAAGGCAACGAAAGCTATTGCAATAGAAAATGTGCGTTCTTGCTAATATCCTACATGAAATTAGCGGAAAAGTTTTGCTGGATATATTTTATGAAAGGGAAAAGACACTGACTCACGATGCCTGCGTCTTTTCCCTACGTCGCAAAAGAGAAACCATCGTGCGGACTATGCCCGCACGCTCAATAAGGAGGTACCTGCGATGAGGGCAGCGAAAATGAAGGAACGGCCATCCTTTCAGCTGATGGTCCAAACAGATGTGCAAAGCATCTATCACATGCAGATGCCCCGCTGGCTTTTTTCAGACATGCGCTATTGTGAGATGAGCTTGGATGCAAAAGTGACCTACACCTTTCTTTTGAACCGCTTCCAGCTCTCGCGCAGGAACGGCTGGGTCAATGAGCGCGGCGAGGTCTTTGTGATCTTTCCCCGTAAGGCTCTTGCCAAAGAACTGCGAATCTGCGAGCAGCGTGTGACGGCAGCTTTCAAAAAACTGGTGGAGCTGGAACTCGTCTGGGAAAAGCGCTGCGGCCGTGGCGATGCCAATCAGATATATCTTGCTTATGTGACGCCGCAGGATGATCCCAACTACACCAGTGCGCCTTTTACCGCGCCGGAGAAGAGCAGCGGTTCAAGAACCTCTGATTCTGAGCCTCTTGAAGGTGCGGAAAAATCCGCACCTTTGCAAGACCCGCAGAATCTGCATTTCAAGAACAGTGAATTCTGCGGTTTTAGAACCGCAGAGAGCGTTGCTGCAGAAGCGCAGAAAGTGGTGCCAAGTAAGAAAGAAAAAAGAAAGATTGATTGTAGTCAGATAGAAGCCAGTCCGTCTGTTCTGGAACCTGCACATGACGGACTGACGGACGAAGAAAGAGAGGATGATTTTCTGAACATTCTGGATGCCTGTGAGCTTACCGGTTTTACGCCGGGAACAGCACTGGTGTTTGAAAATGCCATTGAGCGCCTTTATTACTCCGACAGCTACCGCATCGGAAACGCCACACTGCCGCAAAGTCGCGTGCGGGCAAAGCTGAGGCGGCTGGATGGTATGATCCTGCGGGAAGCGGAGCGAAAGCTCCATGAAAATCAGGAACAAAACGTGAAAAACAGCACGGCCTACACCATGGCCGTGCTGTTCAACTGTATTGCCGAAAGTGAGAGCGATTTGATGGTTGATCCGTACCTCAATGCGCTTTCGTCAACGGCGTGAGGGGAGGTAAGTGATATGCTGCTGTCCAATCAGCAAAAATACATCATTTCAGTGCTCCGACAGATCAAATATATCCGCTCATGTCAGCTCTGCGCGCTTACAGCGCAGCACTACCGGCCGCAGGGGATTGAGATCTCTCAGCACCGCGTGGACGTTATGCTGCGTCAGCTGCGAGCTGGAACAAATTTTGTGAGGCTTCAGGAAGACATAGTGTGCTGCGGAAAGCGCACGGTAGATCCCCGGTACTTAGAGGCTATCGACATCATGCTGGAACTGAGCGGCTGTGATCCGTCGTTCTTTTCATCAGAGCGGTTGGAAAGCCCGTTCCTGCTTCGGTTTGCAGGCAGCGGCGAGGAGCTGTCCTATCTTTTTACGGTCGCATGGATGGACACGCCCGAGCGTATCCATGCGACATCGCGCATGAAGGGAGAGCGGATCATCTGGATTTCTGACCGCCGCGATAACCACGGTATTGCGCTCCCGCGCCATCATATCTTTGCCGTCCGTCAAGAGGATGGCACCCATCGATTTTTTGGTTCGCACGAGCCAGAAAAAATATAACAACAGGAGGATAACATTATGGCAAGAAAAAAGATCGTTCCCGAAGAGGAAGTTTCCAAGCCTGTTATGGCAGAGGAAACCACAGCGGCCAACGCAGACGATGCAGCACCCGCTGATCTGATGCCTGACAGCAATGCAGAAGAAAGTATCACTTCGGAAGCAGTTCCCACAGAGACTTCGCTTGAGGGCATCAACGAAAATGATGCCGAAGGCTCAGTGCAGATGGAGAAGCCGGAAAGTGTTTCTGCAGAGAAGGCCTCGGAGGAAGCAATGCCAGTAGAGGGTGTTTCTGTCTCTGAGGAGGAATTGCCCGCCGAAAGTGAACGTGCAGATGCATCTATTGAGGAAGTGACTACTGAGCCGGAGAGTGCATCGGATGCCCTTAGTGAAACAGCGATTCTGCACGATGCAGGCGAAGACGGCAATAGCGTCTCGGACATGGTGTCCAGAGAAATTTCAGAACTGCACGACGAGGCAGAGGAGGCGGCGGAGTACAGCGTAGATCTCTCTAAAGAACCGGAGACGGTGCCTTCGGAGAGCACACCTATTTCCAGCACCGAAGAGAGTGACTGGGGTTTCCAGGAGCCGAAGAAAGAGATTGCCGAAGAGAAAGTGATCGAGCCGGCGCTGGAGGCATCCGTGCCCGCTGGGCCGTCAAAGATTGCTCCCAAAAGTGATCGCCAGCTTTTCTACGAGCTGAAGTTCAATAATCTTGATCGCGGCCTGACCCCGGAGGAGCGGCAGGAATGGAACTCCATCTATGCCTCCTACCGTGGACGCAGCGCTATCACCGGTACGATTATCGGCGTAGACCCGCATTCTATCTATGTGTGGAACCCGGAGACAGAGAGGCGAGAGAAGAAGACCATGTATTGCGCCATTGTAGTGCCCTACCGTGTACGCATTGTAATTCCAGCCTCGGAAATGTGGGAAGCGGGAAATGAGCGCCCTGACTATGTGCTGCAGAATATGGTCGGTGCGAGTATCGATCTTGTTATCATCAAGGTCGAACGTGAAGCGGGCTTTGCTATTGGATCTCGTCGTCTCGCAAGCCGCAGTCAACGATATTTCTTCGCTCACCGCGAGGATCTTCACCGTATCGGCAGCCGCGTAAAGTGTCGGATGCTGGCGGTCGGCCCTCGACGCTGCCTTGTTGACTGCTATGGACATGATCTTGACCTCACTCAGCGCGAAATGCGCTATGCTGCCATTCCTGATCTGCGGGATGAATATCATCCCGGCATGGAGTTAGAGAGCGTTGTCAAGGTTTATGATCCCGCTAAAGATGAACTGGTTGTCTCCATCAAGGAAACGGAAACGAATCCCATCCTTGGAGCGGAACAGCGTCATCCCGTAGGCTCGCGCCGCCTTGCAGTCATTTCAGGGAAGTATGGCGGGGGTGTGTTTTGCAATCTGCCAGATGGCGTAGTCTGTATGTGCAATTACTCATTCCAGCACGAGGACTCCGACTTTATGGTGGGAGAAAACGTAATGCTGGTTGTGCAGCGTTACAACGAAGAAAAACTCCAGATGTTCGGGAAAATCCTGAGTAAGTGGTAAAAGTGTGAAAGATTTTCTCAAACAACGAAACTTTTTCATGTATTCAACACACATATCTTTATAAGATGGATTTGTTCAATTTGCAATGTAGACGGATAGCCAGTTCGTTTTATCCTACTAAGAGTACATCCACGTTATGTAGTTCATCCAATTCCTAATTACAGAATAGTAGAAAGGAGAATTTCATATGGTTACTCGCCGCGCGTAGCTACGGTGATAAAAGTACTGTTGAGAGTATTTACGTGCCAAGTGTGATGCTAAACTTGTTCAAATATTCTTAAAAATGGATAAGAATGCATTATTCGAGACTTGACATAGCGAGTGTTATTTATTATAATAAGAAAAAACAGAAAAGACTTGACATTTTCCTCACTTTTGCGCTATAATTTCACATTGCGTTTTCTGGGAGGAAAAGATGAGGCTTATATATGTGGGGCTTCAAAGGAAGTTGTATGAAACAGAAAGTGTCGTATTCCTAATAGGAGTGTAAAAGCGTAAATTTGGGTGATAATATGTATTATGGTATATTGCTTACTATCGCCGCTCATGACACACATCCATCGAATATAATATATAATAGATAGCAGGTGATGTAATGCCTGAATCATTACCCGGGCAGCAAGTGGCGCGATTTAATTTTGTAAAGTTCATGGGACATCTCGTCGGTGTATTTTTTTCTCTGCTTCTAGGCCCTTTCTTAGCATTCGCAATTTCTCTCGCGGTATTTCTTTTAAACAAGACATCATCGACACTGGGGACAATCTTTTGGGAGTATCTCTATGGCGATGCTTTACTATCAATCATAACCATTTGTACCATAGTTGTCTTTAGCTCTGAGCATAAAATACAAAAAAGGATTGAACGCTATTGGGGCAAGGCCTCTCGTGTATATACCGTGATACATAAGCTTTGCCAACTTGTACTTTTCTTTCTGGTTATTTTGGCATACTTATATAAAGCAAATACTGGAGATCCAATACAGAATTGCTGGGTATACAATGTATTGGAAGTTTTTGGCTTTTGTCTGTGCATTATTGCACAGTGTATATCGCATCCGGAAGCATATTTTTGCCCGTAAAATTTTTGTGGAGGAAACAATGAACGCTATCGTATTTTTCGTAATTGCATTCGCCATTATCCTAGGTGGGTTCTCTTTGATAATGTACCTGAAATTTAAAGACCGGCTAAGTAATAGCGTGACATTTGCGGAAATGGAAAAATGTGAAGATGAAATCGAGAAAAAATACTCTGAATATGTTAAAAGGTATCGCATCACGAAGCAAGATGGGGAGTTGGATGCAGTTGATATTGATGCGTTAACTAAAGAACTACATCTGCAAGTTGTGCAGGATCCTCAGCTTAGTTCTGTAAGAGGTGTATTAATGGCGTCTGAATCTCCAGAGTATAACGGTGTCATTCGTTTGGCAGCAAATGAAGATAAGCGATACTCCAAAAATTTTGATATTATGCATGAAATTGCTCATTATCTTAAAGATGTTGGAGTTGGAAAACGGGTTAGCACATCTTTTGCACGCACACATCATGGTGATCCCAGAAGCCATCAAGAACAGGTTACCGACTACTATGCTGCGGCGATGGCGATTCCTAAAGATAGTCTGGAAAAACGGATTATTGCTTGCCCAGTGGATCCTTATAGCGAGGATTTTGTTGCAAAGATGATGGAAGTCTACAATCAACCCAATGAAACCGTTCGTCGAAGAATTAATGAAGTTATTGCCCTTTCCTGATAAGCATTACTATGCGTTTAACCTCCTGTTCCAAATGAAACAGGAGGTTTTTCTTGTCACTCAACAGGCGTAAAAGGTGCGTCAAATCATAACCGTAAAACAAAGGTACCGTCAAGGGTGCCGTCAAGATTTATGCGCAAAATGTCTGCAGACCCCAGCCGAATGAAGTCGGCTGGCAATAGAGCCGTCGTTCGGAGACGCCTCCAGATGCTTCATATTCATGTATTTCTTGTTGCCCCACTGAGCGCCTGCCACGTGGCGGAGCCTTGCGCAGACCAGCCAGCGTCAGGGCGGAGTTACCATCCCACCATACGGGTCCTGCGGCGGATCTCACTGCTCGGTAATCGATTACTTTGTTGGTATTGGAGTCTGCAAACTGTGTCTTCTTTTATCCATTTTCCTTTTTGAGCAACCTATCTTACATTATCTCTTCCAGAACGATTTTAAGCAGGGCAATAGGATAATGCTGGGAATAACAATAAGGAAAATCAGTCGAGCAGCTAATCACTACTCGACTGATTCCCTATTCTACTCTTCGGCTACGCCTTTTTCCACTTCATCACAAACCATTCTAACGACAAAATTGGCATCTTGTTTGCATTTGGAAATGATATACTCTTTTGTTCTATCAGTAATCCCGTTCATTTTGTGAAGGTGCCGAATAATCAAGTTTTTGATATATACGCTATCGGAATCAATAAGATTCATCAACTGATGGTTTACAATGCCGCAATTCTCTGGATTACGAGACATGGTAAGAAGAATGCGTGTGGCATTCCATCTAATATCTGTGTATTCAGAATGAAGCCACTGTAAAACATTCTGAAGAATAGCTGCTTCCACTCTGGCTGGAAGCATAACATCATCTGAATTCTCCAAGTATTCAACGATCAGGTTAGTTACTGCGATTGTTGTTGTAACATTGCCTTGAATATACGGCATCAACTCGAGTATATCAGCGTACACATCTTTGCCCATGGAAATATATAATAATTGCAATCCGATTTTTAAGGAAATACTATCGATATTAGAGGAAATAATCGAATTATCAGCAGTCTCAATAGCATTCTGCTGTGCAAACAGTTTTTCATATACACCCTGATTTCTCGTATAGTCTTCAGGATATTTTACTGCAAGGCAAATGAGAAGTGCTATCGCATCAAGTTTTGCAAGAATTCCTTCTTTGGAAATTAAAAGGGTATCTGCAACTACAGATACAAGCATGTCCATAGTATTCGCATCACACATGAGCCCTTTTTCTAGCAAAATGGATCTGACCGTTGCAATCTCACGTGCGCCATGTCCAAAATAAACACCATCTTTTCCCTGCGTTTCATTGCTTTTTCGAATACGCTCTATGTATTCTTTTACGAATGCAGGCATGTCTCGATTTTTATTTTCGGTGGTTTCTAATTTATAGATACCTTCGTAATAGCCTGATAAGTATTTAGCTATCCTTTTATCCATTCCCTCTGTAAGGGCGCGATTTTGCTTTCTGAGAACACACAAAAAGGCAGGAGAATACTCTATTTGCACTCGTTCCTTTTCATTATCAAGCACGTAGTTAATATGTTCAACCAGTGCTTTAGCAGAAGAATCACTCATTTTTCGAAGATCAATGCGAGTAGCAATGAACTTAAACATATCCATATACCAGCGACTATAATGCCTATCGATGAATTGGCAGCATATTTCACTGAGTATATCCTGTGACATACGATAAGCTACCCCGGAAAGACACCTAAATATGTCTTGCCCTATAGCCACAACAGGAGTGTCACTATTCAGCCAAGATTTGATTTCGCCAACAATAGATTTTTCGTAAGATTCATAGTATTTATCATCCAGAAAATATCCTACCGAACCAAATGCCAGCAGTTGACTACTTAATCTCTTATATTTTATCGGATGATTTAGACAAAAATCCATAATAGACTTTGCTTCATCAGCAGTTAGGTTATTTAGAACCTCAGGGAAAGAGTCTTGTATTCCCTTAATTTCCTTTTCGTTTCCTGCAAAAATCGCAAGTTTGTACAGGTTGAGTCTAAGATTCCAGTCATCATATTTACAGCTTAGGTAGAACACAAAGTCCCGGATTTTTTCATAAATAAGCAAAATATGAGTTAATGAACCATTGTACATAGATACAATAAGTGAACTTGCAAGCATTTCACCATATGGATCTAAGTTATTGCCTATGGTAACTGAATAAGGTGATCCTATTTTCTTTTTATACAACCCCTCTATGTATTTTTCATGTAGCGATTCATGGATGCGGTCAAGAATCGGATAATAAAGTTCTTCGCTGCTTTCTGTTAATTCCTTTTGTGCCGGAGTATCAGAATACTCATTTCTTGCAGTACAACAAGTCCAGTGCACATTGCGCAGATCCACGAGAATATCTTTTATGACCCATGTTGGCTGATTAGTTTCTTTTGCGAGGCTTAACGCTGTTTCAAGATATTCTACACACTTTTTAATATCTTCAGCAAAATACGCTTGAATTGCTTGCCAGCGAATTTGAACGACTTGATAATGCCCATCATCTTGCTGCGCTTTTAAGGCATCCAAATACATTGCAGTATTGAAATATTTGATGGATTTACCTTCAAATAATATGGGGAGAAACTGGAGCCCCCAGTCATCAAATTCACTTGTATTTTCCATTTCACCTGGGTATCTGCCACGGGAATATCCAAGAACAAACTTTAAAAAGTAATCTCTACATTTATCAACATTTTTTAACGTGGACTTAGGGATTATAGGAAGTTGATACTTTTCTGTACCAACAACATCTACTGCTTGAATTTCATCATTTTCACCAGAGTTCAAAACTATTCTTCCGGTACAATAGTAGTGGTATACAGCAACGATATCATCTATCAATGCCTGAGCCCCTTCTCGACTCAGTTCACTGAAACTGTGAACGGTTTTACTCTTGGCAAAACGTGCACCCATCAAGCTTTGTTCCAGTGCCGTTTTTTCTTTTTGTGTTTCATCACAGAAATAGTACAAGGCCTTAATATTATGCTTTTTGACAGTGTCAATTTCTGCCTGTACACCCGCCTTGATTCCGTCTGCATTATCTATTAAGAAAATGCAAATGTCACTATCCTTTAGTGCCAGTATGTAATGATCACCTGCAGGCAGCGTAGACGCACCTCTACTCTCAAAAGTGTAAACATCAACTAATTGTGTGCGCTCAATAGCCTTTTTTAATTCAGCTCGTACTTTATCATATTTTTCTACACCACAAATCGAGCTAATGAATACTTTGATTTTTTGCCCGGGGGATATCGGCAGAGGGGCGGAGCGCTCCTCTGCTTTGGTATATTCCCATGAAACTCCACACACAGGTGTGCTTATACCAGTTAATCTTACTCCCATTTTCTCCTCCATTCAGCCGTTTACCAAACTTTTTTATAACGTATTAACCGCTATACGTTGCCTATAACTTTTGCCATAATAAAAAGCTAAATTTCGACTTAAAACAATAGCCACAAAGTGATTGATACCGGTTCTCCAAAGCTACTACACTTTTGCGTAGAATCAGGAAATGATTATCCTACTTGCTTGCAATTCTCTGATTTCCATAAGAGAATTATACCATGAAACGAAGTGAAAAACCAACATCTTCAATGACTCTTGGATATTCTTCTTTGCTCACACTGCACTCGAGTCTGCCGCAGGGCGTTGTGCTTTCGATTGCTCAATCTGTAGCCCCTTTATGAGCTAGCAGTATTGCTGTAGTGGCAAAGCCTCCACCTCAGATCCTGAGCGCGGTCATTGATACGCGTTTTGCTCCAGTCATTTGTACAGTAGGATGAAGCCCTCCTTTTTCCCGGTACAAGCCCTTGATATGGTCCAGACGCCGTCCACAGAACAGAAACAACGCGTTAGGAAATGGATCCAACTCAAAGCATACACCAACAGCTCGCTGCCCCGGCATTCCTGGATTTGTGCCGCCCACTCCTGTAGCTCCGCCCGATGTTTCAACTCTGCGCTTGTCATTCTGACACCCCACAATACAACAGTAGCGAAACCTTTCGCTGATATGCTCCCCCTTGATGAAACAGTGAAAAAACAAATTTGCTGAAAATCAAGGGGAGCATTATTATGCCACGGAAAACAAAAGCCAGTCCAGAAGAAAAGGCTCAAATCGTAGAGGCATACCTTCGGGGTGAGATGGGGCTTAAATCTGCAGCGGCGAAATTATCAGTAGTCATATCAACAATTGAACTATGGATAGCTCTATATAGAGCGGAAGGGTCAAATGCATTTGTTCAATCAAAAAGGAACCGTTGCTATCCTCCGGAAGTCAAAGAAGCTGCGGTAAAGGAGTACTTGTTTGGAAAAGATAGTATACTTAGTATCTGCCAAAAATATTGTATTCGCAGCACAAGGAGCCTCCAAAAGTGGATAAAGGTGTATAATGCCCATGGAGATTTTAACTCCAGAAGGAATTCAGGAGGCAGAAGTTACATGAGGCAAGGGCGAGACACCACGCAGGAAGAACGTGTTCAGATCGTCAAGGACTGTCTGGCCAGTGGAAAAAACTATGGTGAGATGGCCTTGAAGTATAAAGTAAGCTACCAGCAGGTACGCACATGGACGCTGCGGTTTGAGGAGATGGGCGAATCCGGTCTGGAGGACCGGCGCGGAAAGCGCAAGAAGGATCAGGCCCCCCGGACCGAGCTGGAGAAGGCTCAGATCGAGATCGAGCAGCTCAAGCACAAGCTGTATCTGGCGGAAATGGAGCGTGACCTGCTAAAAAAATTGGACGAGATCGAGAGGAGAGATGCCTTTCGGAAGTGAAACAGCGCCATATCTATGCTGCAATCCGGGAAGCACACGAGGAAACGGGCTATCCCATAGAATTGGCCTGTAAGCTGCTCCATGCAGCGCGCTCGGCCTACCACAGATGGGCTTCTGGCAAGCTGAGCCAACGGGCCACAGAGAATGAACGACTTGCGGACACGCTTGAGAAGATCCACGAGGAAAGTCCGGATAAGGGTTACCGAAGGCTCAACGATGACCTGCGCCATGACTGCGGCATCCATGTCAACGACAAACGGGTGCTCCGCATCTGCCGGGCCAGAGATATACGATCTACCGTGAAATATAACAACCGTGGCTGCACCAGACAGGCGAAGAACCCACAGTATCTTGCTGAGAATCTTTTGGACAGGCAATTTTATGCCGCAAAGCCAAACGAAAAGTGGCTCACTGATGTGACAGAATTCAAGTGGTATGAGGGAAGCGAGATCCACAAGCTCTACCTGAGCGCCATTCTGGATCTCTGTGACCGGCGCATCGTGTCCTACGTACTCAGCGAACACAACGATAACCCACTGGTTTTCAAAACCTTCGACAAGGCTGTGCAGGCCAATCCGGACGCGCATCCTCTGTTCCACAGCGACAGAGGGTTCCAGTACACCAACCGTACCTTCCACCACAAGCTTGTGCGGGCTGGGATGACGCAGAGTATGTCCCGCGTGGCGCATTGCATTGATAACGGCCCGATGGAGGGCTTTTGGGGCATCCTGAAACGGGAGCGCTATTACGGCAGACAGTTCACCAGTAAGCGGGAACTCGTTCAAATGATTGAGAACTACATCCGTTATTACAACACAAGACGTGTCCAGCGTAATCTGGGCGTGCTGACGCCGATGGAAAAGCACACGCTTTGCCTCGCCGCATAAAAAAGCGGCCAGCAGCGCTCGGCTGCTGACCAGGGAAATTTTATATTTTTTCACTGTCCTCTTGACGGGGTGCGGTTCATGCAACGTTCCGTTACTATTGTCTGTGGCTATGCGCGATTAATTTTACGGTTATGAAACACCGCCTGCCCTAAGGCAAGCGGTGTTCCATGATTTTTAAGCCCGTTCAGCAGGGTTACGAAAAAGCTCTTATGGTAGAACCAAAGCCTTTAATAGAGATGAAGGTGCCTTCTGTATTACCCCACTGTAGACTGTAAATTGGTTGAGAGTGTTATCATAAGTTATAGTCTAAGTGATAGGTATAACTACTATAAGAGATCATAATTGCAGTGGAGTATATTTTGTTTAATGCTGTTTTTTGGACACTTTTACAGCGCAGCTTCCGTGAAACACCGATACCTTCTTACGCAGGTGTCATCGTCAGCGTATAGTTTGCGGTGCGGATCACGATCTGCGTTACGGCGCTCTTTGCTGTATCGACGCTTACACTTGCGGTGTAGCCGGTAAAGCCATCGCTTGCAAACGTGACTGCCAGCTCCCATGTTTCCGTGCTGCCCGACGAGGACACACGCTTTGCGTCCGTGATATGATTGCTGCGTGCTCCGGTGAACTGGCAGTCAAGGAAGCATTTGCCGATGTAGACCTTCTCCGACGATTCATTGACTTCAAACGGGTCGCCAAGTCCACCGCCGTTGCCGGAAACACCGATCTGCTCGTCACTTGCAAAGCCACCATTTACGGCATAGTAATTTGCAAAATAGCTGACGCCGTTATCAAAAAACGGGAAGGGGGTTGCGGTAAGCTCGACCTTGCTGCCAGATGTGTTTTTCTCTACGCTGAGCGTTGCATCAAAGCTCGTACGTTCTTTCGGACCGGTAATTGTACCGCGGTAGCTGCCGCCCGAAGCGTATCCCGCATTCAAAATCGAAAGCGCCGAATCAAGCGTACCGCTGCCGGTTCCCGGTTCAACCGGAGCAGGGGCCGGGGCTGAGCTGGTATCGATACGCAGTCCATTCACAGCATCCCACTGGTAGCTCCAGCCGAAAGAGTCGACCGCATAAGCCCATGTGAGCGGGAAATAGGTGATTCCGTTGTAATTGAAAATGGGATACTTTTCTTCCTTGTTATTGATCTGTGCGCCGTTAACACTGATCTTATAGCTGGGAAGTGTAACAGAAACGCTGCCGCTTTGCTTTTTCCCTGTCTCGGCAACATAAGCCGTGCGCACGCCACCAGCCGTGATATCCAGTGTCTTGCTTCCACCGTTCCAGTCAGTGCTCACACCCATGAATCGGCTGAGGTGATATGTCATGGGAAAGTAAGTGATGTTGCTGTAGATCAGAAGCGGATACTTGGCCGTTTTATTATCAATGACCTGACCGTTGAGCGTTACCTTACCGGTAACAACGCTTGCGCGCATTGCTGCCTCAGCGGTTGGGATGGCACTCAAGGCCACCGTAACGCAACATACTATTGCAAGTAAAGACTGAATGATCCTCTTTTTCATTAATTAACACTCCTGTTATATAGCGGTATGAGATGGATTACTGTGTGAATCGAATGGAAATATCCTCAGAGTTCCACTTGGTATATGCGTTGACTACGACCGTAGCAAGCTGTGAAGATTTAGGCGCTTGTTTATAAGCGGTTGTGGTTCGCGCCGTCCCCCAAGAAGAATAAGTAGAGGGAGTATACAGATAGGCGTTGCTAAACTTGGAGTTTTCTGTGCGAGTCCCAGTAGAGGTGTTTAACTTGCCACTGCTGTCAAGGTGCTGAGCGAGAGTAATTTCTCTGAAGATATTAACATTGGACAGGGAGCTGTTAAATGGATTTCCCGTGAAGTCGCAGGACAGTGTTGCTAAGACAGCGAAGGTCGAACCATCCTTGACGGTAATTGTAACCTTATCTGTTCCATTGGTATTGGTAATCTGAAGATGCAGATATAATAAACCGCCAGAGTTATAACTGGAGGGCAGTGTAATCTCCTGCCACGGAACAGTGTCATAGCTGCCGGTAGAGGTATTCCATTTGATTGCATGTGTGCATAAAGCCCATCTCTGCGAGGCCGGATAATATACGACGCCATAATCACCGCAAATAGAACTGCTGGTAGTATTAACAGAGAAAAACATATAAGGTCTGTCAGGAGAACTGGCCGATGCAGTAACAGTCGGAAGATTAAAGAAAGCTGTCGCCTGATCATGACCAGTAGTGCTTTTTACTACCCAAAATACACCGGTCTGATCATCGGCATTCGTCTGGCTAATATAGTTGGAGGAGAAACTGAGAGGGGCAATATCCTGATTAGTGAAGGCGGTGTCATTGCCAGAATTGAGATTTAACGCATTACTAAATCGATTGGGCATAGTATCGCCATTTGGCAAGATGTAGAATGTCCCGTCCTCCGAAAGCTTGCCATATTCCACTTCTGCCGGATCTTCAGCGTAATTCTTCATCCCCTGAAGATGCATTTCCACCTGCTCAGGCGTAAACTGATAAGCCTCGGCCTGCTGTTTCAAAGCCGCGATTTGAGGTTCTGCATCAGGATAATTGGAAATTACATCCTGCATCAGGTTGGAATCGATAGAATACGTTTCTTTCAACTCTGCAATATCGGCGTTGACTTTAGCGGACGTGGCCATATCAGAATCGAAAGCATACGAAGGCAAAGCTAAAAGGAAGGCGATAGCGGACGCACAAAGCATAGAAATCAGTCGTTTTTTCATTATAGGCTCCTTTCTCTTTATGTGTGTAATCTTATTCTGACAGTTCAAAATCATGTTTCTAAAAAGGATACTTTCTTCAATTGCTCTGATCTCCTGTTCAGAGCTTGTTATAAGTCATTGGAACTCCCTCCTTTCTCTGATTCAACTCATATCCCCAAATGTAGGATATAATTTGATTGCTCTCCTGCAAATAATCATTGCAGTTTCTAATCTGTAAATGCAGATGAGGTATTCTTCCTTACAAATTTATCTCCAGTTATCCGAATTTTGGCGTTTCAACCAAAACTGCAATACGAGATATGTGCAATGCGCCTTTGCGTGAACATGATTTCCTGAAGTCACAAGGCATTATTCGAGAAAACTCGGGACTATGGAAAACCTCCAACTATGCAGGTGAAATATGGGGTAGTAGAATAAAACTGTATTTCAGGGCGAAGTAAGTCAGGGCGGAGTAAGTTAGGGAGGAACGGCGACGGAAAGGGGGTCATTGCGCCCTCCGTCAGAGACTCGGACGAACTGGAATGAAATAAGGATAAGAAGAAACCGTAATTGCTCATGGGAGCAGTTGCGGCCTTTTTTTGTCCCAAAATCGAAAGGAGCAAGCATTTATGAGTGAATCCAGCAACAGCGCGTGGCCTTTTGGCGAGATCTCCGGTGAGGAAGGTCTGGACATTGAGGCGATTTTCAAAGACAGCACAGGGGCAGATCAAAGCAATCCCTTTGCATCTCCTGTGGAGGCTGCAGCATCTGATCCGGCACCCGAAGCGCAGGAGCCGCCTGCGGAGCCTGCTGAGCCGGTGCCTGCACCGAATCTTGCCGCAGCGTCTGCTCCAACACCCGAGGAGCCTGAAACGCCTGCGGCACCTGCACCCAAACCCACTGCTGCCCCGCCTGCGGAAAAGCCTGCACCCGAGCAGCCGGAGGTGAGCGCAGCCGCAGAAAATCCCATCGCTGCGGCCTTTGAACAGAAAACAGCGGAGAACACCAAGAAAGGGCTTTTGGAAAAGCCGCCGGTCTTCTATCACAAGGGTGTCAAAGAGGAGATTGAGGAACCCTCCGTGACATTTGAGGAACTGCGTATCCGCAAATCCGAGGACTTTACCGACCTTGAGGAAGGTAAGAGAGTGTCGTGGAGTGTGGAATATTGCGGTATCCGCAAGGAGATCAAAGACCCCAAGGGCACCACGATCATTTCTGTGAAAGAGACGATTGAACGGTCTCACGAATTCTTGGCGGCCCTCAAAAAATCAAAAGAAAAAGATCCCTGCTGCTATGTGAAGCCCAAGGTGGAGATGAAGACTAAGGGCAACGCCGCTTATAAGGGAAAATTCGGTTCTCTGGAAGAGGCGCGGGCGTCGGATAAGGTCATCTGCCTGGTTCCCGCCCGTGACGGCAGGATCTATGAGCTTCGCAAGATGGAGCAGGGCGAGTTTATCGCCCCCAAAAATAATGTAGTGGATTTTTCGGAGATCAGAGCCGGGTTTGCCCCGGCTCTGCCGAAGATCCCTGCTCAGTTGATGGGCCAAATCATCGCTTTCTTCCGCGCCTTCATGACGGAGAACGAGGAAAACGAGGCGCTGGCTCTGATCTACTGGGATAAGGCGGAAAAACGCTTTTTCGCCTATGTTCCCAAACAGAGCGCCTGCAAGGAGGAAGTGGAGGCCAATCTCCATGACTGCCCCTATGACGATGAGGAGCGGTATATCTGCTACGCCGACATCCACTCCCACAACAGCATGGACGCCTTTTTCTCGAGAAAAGATGACCGGGACGAGCGCTCCGTGGGGCTTTACTTTGTCCTTGGAGAGCTTGACCATTTCTACCCGACACTCAAGGCTCGCATCTTCTGCGGCGACAGCTTCGTCCCCATTGATCCCGCTGAGGTCATTGAGGGGCTGGAGCAACCGTTCCCGCAGGAATGGCTGGAACAGGTCAGTGTCCGCAGCGCTCTGCCGAAAAAAGAGAAAAAGCGCAGCCTTCGAGAGTTCCTTTCGGAGGTGTGGTGATGAAATTTCCAATGGATCGTCCGGTAAAGGTTGTGATGCTGGGCGCAGGCGGGACAGGCGGCTATGTTGCGCCGTACCTCTTCCGCCTGCTGCACATGCTTGACCGCCCAGCCCGCTTTATCATCTGCGACGGAGATCTCGTCGAGGCCAAGAACCTTGACCGGCAGAATTTTGTGGAAGCTGACCTCGGTGAAAATAAGGCCCGTGTGCTCTCGGAACGCTACTCCGCCGTACTGGGCATGGAAACAGAGTATGTTCCCAATTTCATTGAAACGCTCTCAGAGCTTATGACCCTGATTGAACCGGGAGAATGGGAAACGGACGACTATCCGAGAAGAAAAGTCAGAGAGATGGTTCTCCTGCTGGGGTGCGTGGACAATAACCGTACGCGCCAGCTCTGCCATGAGGCTTTCAAAAAGAGCTTAGATCTCATCTACATCGACAGCGGCAACGGCAGCTATACCGGCCAGGTGGTCTGTGGCGTGCGGAAAAACGGACGTACCGTGCGAAGACCCATCGGCGGCGTCCACCCAGAAATGCTGAAGATCACCGACAGGTTCCCATCGGAACTGAGCTGTGCCGAAGCGGCGCAGGCAGATCCCCAGAGCATCGTTGCCAATGTTACGGCGGCTACCGCCATCCTGACGATGGTCTACAACATCCTGACGCACGGAGAAAATATCGCGCTTCAGACGGACTTCTCCACGCGGACAATTCGGATGCAGACGGTACTTGAAAAACAGCCGAGGAGGAAAGCGGTATGATGAGGTTCACGGTAGATGCCAGAGCGTTTTCGGACGCGATGAGCAAGGTCAGTAAGGTCCTGCGGAAAAGCCCGCTCCCCATTCTGGAGGAGATCGCCGTGCATGTAGAGAATGGACTCTGTACGCTGACGGCAACAGACCTTGATACATGGCTCGTAGCGGAGCTTCCCGCTCGCGGTGACAATGTATCTTTCGTTTTTTCCAGAACAAAGGACGTGATGAAAGCCTGTGCGCATTTTGAGGGAGAGCTGGCGCTTACCTTTGTTCCAAAGGACGAAAAGGAAGGGAAGATAGAGGCACTCTGCGGACAGAGAGCCGCGGAATTTTCTGTTACCTCCCATGAAGATTATCCAGAGTGCGGGATCATAGAGGACGGTACATCCCTGTGTGTGAACGCCGCCGCGCTTTATCGCAGAATCGAGCGTGTGCGCTATGCCGCGGAAAAGGGATGCCTCGACCGCCGGCCGCAGAGCGCCTGTGTCCAGTTTCGGGAAGACCACATTTTTTCCCTGGATGGACGCCGCATGGCCTGTGATACGCAGCCGGGTACGGTTTTTCCGGCCCCCTGTTTGCTACGGGGCGATGCGCTCACACATCTAAGGGCATTTGGAGAAAATGAAGTTACGGTACAGATTGGTGCTAACAAGGTATGCTTCTCGGACGAGACGCTGAAATTGTATGTCCGCAGGTATGGTGTGGACACCTATGATCCCGATGCCGCGATCCCCAAGGCCTACAGGGAAGTCATTACGGTGCAGACGGATGAACTGCTGCGGGAACTCACCTATCTCAAAGAATGCATTGGCAGCTGCACATTTCCGTATGTACGCTTTGCCGGACAGGAATTATCCATGAATGTGCCCTCCGGACGTTTTACGACCCGTGTATCTATGGTTGGCCGCGGTGATCTTGCCATTGGTTTTAATCTTCGCTATATGCTGGACGCATTGAAACAGTTTAGAAAAGAGCCAACGGTGCGAATCAAACTCAGCGGCCCCTATACGCCCATCGTGGTCGAGGCAGAGGGGCGCAGCGATTTTGCGCTGGTGCTGCCGGTTCGACTCCGTGATGAAATGGCCGCCTGAGACTAAAAAGAAAATGGGCGACATGCCCTCAAAAAAGGAAAAGGAGACAGCAATATGAAAACTATCTACATTCCCAAGGGAGAAACCATCCGTTACGAATCTCTTGCAACGGAGCATCTGGTCGTCCACGGGTGTCTTCAAGTGACCTGCGGCATCACGGCCAAAACGATTACAGGGTACGGAACAGTCCATGCCGGAACCGTGAATGCCGATGTGATCCGGGTCGATGATATGGACGCTGGCAGCATCGTCTGTAAGCGCCTGCTCGCCAAGCGTGTGCAGTCGCCGGAGGTCTTTGCCTCGGAGAGCGCCGCGGTATCCGGCTTTCTATCCTCTGCCTATGTAGAGACAGGAAAGCTGACGGTAACACTCAGCGAGATCGACACAGTAAATGCCGCAGAGATCATTAACCTGACACCGAAAAATCGCACGCTTTTTGGTACGCTTCTTGCTTCCGCGTTCCGCTCGATCTGGACGGTATTGACGGTTCCTGGTCAAAAGGAACTGAAAGCCACGGCAGACGTCGATGATAATGTGCGAGAGGCTGCTGTTGAACCGGTGCAGGAAGAAAAGCAAGAATCTGTGGCAGCACAAGCTGCACCATGCGCGACAGAAGATATCGCCGAGCCTGAACCTGTGGATGAAGAACTCAATCGAATCGTCGGCATTTTCAAGCTGGCGCGTGAGCAGGGCTACACCCTCAAGCTCATCCCCGGTACGCCGGAGGAAAATGCACCCGTGTTCGATTTTGAGCATGAGCGTATCCTCCGCAACGCTGCGTAAGAGCCTATGCGGGAGATCAATGTGGTGAGCAGGGTACGGATCAGCGAGAATGGGAAATCCGTCCTCTATGAAAAGCGCTATCACGGTATCCTGACAGAAAATGGCTGCGTGCGGTTAAAAGCATACTGCGCCAAGCGCGTCCCGCTGGGGGCGGCAGGCACGGCTAAATCTTCACCGCAAGCCGAAGAGAATATGAAGAGCGCGGCATGAGCAGTGCGACAAGAAGGCAAGGAACTGTATCTGTTCCTTGACTTCTTTTATATCAATGATCGGAGGAATTGCTATGTCTATAAAATCACAGACGAACAATATGCGGCGGCTGGCCGCGCTGCTTAATTTCAATCTTTGCAATATCCATGGAAAAAAGGAGTGTGGCCCCAACGGGAGCAAGCAGGTCTTCCTCAATGTGGGAAAGGTTTTCCTGCGCGCCCTCGCAAGAGACCTCGGGCTTCACGATGTGACCGTTAGCAGCAACGCCGGCGGCATTGGTGTATCGGGAGAGTGCAGCTTGATCGGAATGTGGGAGAACGGCGGCCTTTATGTCTCCATTTCCCAGCCTGCCTGCGGCAGCGGTAAAGTGCTGCTCTACCGCACGGTGCGCCATAGCAGAGACTATAAAGGCGGCTATAACCACTTTATCACCCGGCACGAAATTGAAAAATGGTCTTATGCCCATCTCTTAGATGCCCTTTGTGCATTGAGAAAGGACTGGGAATTTGATGAGCAAGCCGCTTGATTTAGAAACACAAAGGCCCTATGCCCTAGATCAGCTTACCCAACTTCAATCACAGATCATGCAATCAGCGCAGGGCATGGTCGTGCAGCGAGCAAGGATTGAAAAATACCGGCAGAGCGACTTGGCGGCGGCGCGGAATACCTACACAGAGCTTGAACAGATCCGCAGGAACCTGACAGAGCAGATCACTGCCGCCCAGCTATTTCTGCTGGAGATGGAAGAATACAAACTGGCATCTATGGCAGGACAGCTTTGCCGGGGTGTGAGCGGCTTCAATCTCATGAGTACAGGCTACAAGCCAATCTATGAGGTGCTGAGCAGGTTCGTGGCTGCGTTCCCCACGGGACAAAAGACCAATGCCGCCGTGGTAGGCCGCCTGATGAATAACATCAAGCTGGGATATTACCCTACCGATCCTGACAACATCTCTTTGATGCTGCGAGGTATCCAGTTCCCGGATAGCGTCACCACAAATCTCTTCGATCCATGCTGCGGCTGCGGTAAGGCTCTGCGCCAGTTGGCTCAGGGGAATAACTGCTATGCCTACGGAGTGGAACTGGATGAAAGCCGTGCGGAAGAAGCGCAGACACGTCTCCATCGCGTCGGCTTTGGCAGCTTCTTTTACAGCCGTATCAGCCATGAAGCATTTCATCTGCTCTTTTTGAATCCGCCGTACCTGTCTGTCATCAATGAAAGCGGCGGCCGCTCCCGGCATGAAAAGCGGTTTTTGATCGAGAGTCTACCTACCTTGATGTATGGCGGACTGCTGATCTATGTCATTCCCTATTACCGCCTGACACCGGACATCTGCCGTATTCTCGTTGATAATTTCGACGACCTCTCCGTCTGGCGCTTTACAGACAGCGAGTTTAAGCAGTTCAAACAGGTTGCTATATTCGGCATCCGAAAACACAAGGATACGGAATTGCAGGATACGCTCTGGCTGGAACAGCTTGCGCACAGTCCCGCCTCGATACCGACTCTTGAGAAGATCACCGAGGGGCGCTATGCGCTCCCGGCACAGCCTTTGCAGGTCAATACTTTCAAGGGCGAGCGGTTCAACCAAAAGGAATTGGAACAGCAGCTTCGCAAGTCCGACAGCTTCGCGCAGATGATGCGCCGCAGCGAGCTGGACAGCGGCGCCAAACGCCCGCTCCTGCCGCTCTCCATCAGCCAGATCGGTCTGATCGGCGGCTCGGGTATGATCAACGGTCTCATTGAATGCGATACCCCGCATATCATCAAGGGCCGCATCGTCAAGGTCGTGCGCACAGAGAGCGAGGAGAAATTCAGCGCCAGCGGAAACCACCTGGGCAGCGAAGTCAGAGAAACCATCACAAATAAAATGATCTTCAATGTTCTGACGCCAAACGGCTTTAAGGCATTGACATGAAGAAAGGGGGCCTACCCATTATGCAGTACAGACCTATCCGGTTTCCCACCGGAGAAGTCCGCGCCACAACGGCTGCTTTGGCGAATCTCTCAAAGGAAAAGCTGATCCGTCTTGTGAATCGGCATATTCGCGGTGACTGGGGCGATACCTGTATGGCGGATCAAAAGGCCAACGAGCAGGCGATTCGCGACGGTGACCGCATTCTGTCCTGGTATCAAATCAGTGGTAAAATCCGCGTGCTGATCATCACGGAGGCAGACCGTTCAGCTACTACGATCATGCTGGCCGACGAATATTGATAAAAGGAGAAAGAAAAATGAAATCTTTAGATATGGTGATCGTCGTTTCTATAAGCGGCCTCGCCGGAACGGATGAATCCCTGCGTTTGCAGGCGTGGGGAACGGTAACGAACCTGTTGCGTCCAGAACTCGGAAAGCTGTACCGACAGTTCAACCCCTCGAATGGCGTGTGGGAGCATAAGATCTCCCGCCCCTTTGGCGTTGTGCTGGGGAAACAGGAACCAGAGGCGTTTCGCCAGCTACTTGCAGCCGGCGAGGAGGCGCAGCGGGAGGCGGTTGCCTTCCATACTGCGGGAATGCTCCGTAAAGCGGATCTCGGCGGTGCGCAGAAGATCGGTGATATGCTGCTTTGCTCAACGGTTGTGGATGGCAACGATCCTGAGCTGCTGGCGCACACGGTCTGGAATATTCTGCTTCAGGAAGGAGCGCCTATCCCCGATTGCGGCATTTACTATGCCTCGCTCGGCCGGGCATCTGCATCTGAACAGGAACGCAGTGAGATTATGCAGAATTTGGACCAGTACGCCCTGTGCATGGTCAGCTTTGGGCAGGAGGCGATCAAGGATGCTTGAGTTTCATAGAGATCGCTTTGTGCAGTTACTCCATGAGGTACCTGCGAAAGAAACTATACTTTCCGAACCAAAGTACAGCCCTTACCTCCAGACGGTGATGGACACAGTAAAGAAAGATGGCGTATTGAACCTGGCTATGATCAACTGGTTGGCCTTTGAAATGGAGGAGGTCACACCTGAAGGGTTGAATGATATTTGTCGACGCACTGAAAGCAGCTGGATCGCAGCCTTGGCCGGCAATAGTAAAAAAGCGCAGACCTTCCGGCTGCTGCATCGAACCTTCTTTTGAGGTGCGCCCATGTATGACAACGAATATGAAAGGGATATTCTGCTTTTCTTGCGGATCTTAAAATATCTTCACACCAGCGATGCTGATATGGTCAACGCGATCATTCGGGATTACCCAGAGGTGGACGAGGAAGACCCTGACATGATCATGTATGATTTGCTGTGGGCTTTTTTCGATGAAGAACCGGAAGAAACAGATGATGAGTTTTACACCGTGCGCTTTAGCGACCAGAGCGTTGACCGTTTATACCAGTTGGGTTGCCAAGATGGAGATATCTTTTCATCGAAGTTTAGAATGTGGCAGGAAAAGATCAAGGATATATTTCTGTTTTATGTCGTTGGCGCATCCCACTCTGTCTTCGATGTTGCTTATTATTTCGGCGGAGATAGTGTCAAGATCGACATTACACTTTCGCCGGATTGCTATGAGCCGCTCCTCTTCTTAAATTCAATTATCAATATGATCCTCTACTGTCAAAAGGAAATCAGGCGGCTGGAGGCTGAAAGAAATGAACAGCATCTTATTTTCAACGGGAAGGAGGCTGCGTAATGCCGCTTGTAAGAAAGAAATCGCCGGAGGAGGTAATCGTTCGGATCTCACCGAGTCGAAATACCATCATTGTTCAGGAACGAAGTCCCGGCGGAGTCCTGAGTTACCGGGAGATTGACCCAGTCGAATTTTATTACGCCCTCAACGGCAGCTGCGTCGGGAATGAATACATCAGCAGCGGGTTTCTGCCGGAGCATTGTCTTCATGTCTCCATGAATGCCGCAGAACGCCACTTTGTGATCTGGAACCCTGACCTGCGGGCTGATGTGATCTACCGGGACACGGAATATTTGGATTTCCCGCTGCCGCGGCTGGTCTTTGGCCTTCGTGTCTTGGCTGACGGAAGGGTCGCAGATTGTTCTATGGGAGTGGTCGCGGATGAGCCTCCAACGGAGGATACACCCATGTTTTATTATCCTTTTTCCAACGTTTACGAAGACGAAAGGGTATGCACAGGCAATAACATCCTGCCGCGATACAAAAAGCTTTCAGCGTTGAAGAATTTTCCAAGATATTTGCTGGGATTGCCCGATAATGATGATATGTTCTACTCCGCGCATAATCAAAAGGGGCTTGACCACAAAGCGCTACTGGAACATCTCAAGGACAAGGACCCCGCCTACTACTATACGGACATTCTTGTCCCCAATGGCCGCACATTGAGTGATTTTATTCTTAGGAGGTAAAAAATTGACAGAAAAAGACACCAGAGAAATGCAGGCAGCGCTTGCAAAGCCCTTTGCTCCGGAGGATCTGGAATGGCGCCTGCAAAATACGATTGAGGAAACGATGCGGGGTATGGCGGTTCCCTATGTGACCAACCGTGCCATCCAGAATCGGCTGGACGAGGTCTGCGGCCCGGAAAACTGGTACAACGAGTTCAAGCCGTGGCACTCCAATGGGAAAAAGGATGCACAGCTCTGCGGCATTGCCATTTACTTTGAAGGCAAGGGCTTCATTACCAAATGGGACGGCGCTGAGGATTCGGACATTGAACCCATCAAAGGCGGCCTCTCCGACAGCATGAAGCGAGCTGCCTACCAATGGGGCATCGGACGTGTCCTCTACAGCCTCGACACCGTATGGGTGGACATCGAGCGCCGGGGACGCAGCTACATTATTAAGGCTAGTGAGCGGAAAAAGCTGGATGACGCCTATTTGAACGCGCTTAAAAAGCTGGGCCTTGAGCCTGCCGCAGCGAGCGGTATTCAATCTCTGTTGATGCCTAAAACCGCGCCGGAGCAGAAGGCCGCAGGCAATCAAAAGCTGGCCTCCACACCCGTACAGGATCAGCGCAGCGGCGGCACAGCGCAGCAATCTGCTGAGCCCCAGAATCGCTCGGCACAGCAGAAACCGCAGGCGGGCCCCAAAAAGCAGGAACATACTGCTGAATCTGCTGGAAAGACCGTTCCGTTCCGCAATACCGTGCAGGCTATGCCCGAGGAGGACATCTACACAGTTCTGGCCACGAAGGTACAGGGGGGCATGAGCGGCAGCAACACGCTGGTCAATCTGGAAACACCGGAGAAAAAGCAGACCTATGCCTATGTCAGGGGCGCACGTCCCGAGCTAACGCCGGGCACGCAGCTTTCTCATGTGAAGCTCACGACCCGCAAGCAGGATACCGTGGTGTTCTGCGTGCTGGAGTCCTACGAGGTCTATCAGCAGGGCCAGCAGGCAGCATAAAAAAGCTGCCCTGAGCAAACGAAAGGAGCAGACAGTTGAAAAAGATCGAACAGTTTCAGATCACCAGTATGAGTATTTCGGGCTTCAAGTCCTATGAAAAACCCACGGAGCTGACCTTCGGCAACCCTACCGTCATCACCGGGGGAAATGGCCGGGGGAAAACCAGCATTGCGGACGCCATTGCATTTGCCGTGACCGGACTCCCATTTTTTGGAGAGCGCGGCCTTGACCGGCTCCACAATGAGAAAAATCCTGACGTCGCTATCCAGATGCGCTTTGTGGATGAGAATGGGATCATCCATGAATTGACCCGTATCCGCCAAAATAACGATATGTCCATCTATTACGACGGTCATACTATCCGTCAGCTTGATTTGGCTGACCTCTTCGGAGAGCGGGACGTCTTTCTCTCTATCCTAAACCCCCTGTATTTTATCGAGGAGCTGGGGACAAGCGGTAAGAATCTTCTGGAACGGTATCTACCGTTCATTCCGCAGGAGGCGATCCTCGCACAGCTCCCCGGTGCGGTGCAGGCATGCCTGAAGGATGAGGTGATCCTTTCGCCTGACGCCTATCTCAAGGGACGGCGCGCGGAGATCCGCGAGTTGGAGGAGCGTATCACCTATCTTGGCGGGCAAAAGGATCTTGCGGCGTCACAGAAGCAGCAGCATGAAGCCGCGCAGACAGAGCTTTCGGAAGGCCTTGCGGTGCTCCGGAGTGAGATCACAGCACTGGAGGAAAAACAGTTCTCGGGCCTTGACCCTGTGAACATGCAAGATCGACTCGTTGAATTGAGCCAGTGCTACGATGAGATGGCCCGTGATGAACGCGGCGATACGGTGCAGCAGCAAAAAGAGCTTCGCACACTGCGCGAAAAGATTGTCCGCAGACAGTCCGAGCAGTATCAGTCCAAGTTTACCGAGCCGCTGGCAGAGATCACGGCCAAGGTCAATGACTTGGGGACGCGGTATAAGCGGGAGTCCGTGGCTTACAAGGCATTTCATGCCGGTATGGACTGCCCCACCTGTCACCGTCGTGTAACGGAGGAAACGCTGTCGGAGGTACAGGCTGCGCTCAAAAAAACTATTTCTGAACTGTATGCCGCCGGAACAGAGCTAAAAGGGCAGCTTACAGAGCTTCAGGAACTGGACAAAAAGGCCAGAGAAGCCTTCGAGGCATTCAAGGAAGCCGATCTTCATAAATGGGCGGAAGACGCTGCAGAACTGGATCGGCTCTGTGCAGAACAGTCGGAAACCGGCTCGCAGGCTGCTGAGTCACTGCGCAGTGAGATCCAGAACCTGACAGCGGAGCTGGAATACGGCAATTTGACGCAGGCAGAGCATGACCGCCTGCGTGAGTGCCGGGAACAGTGCCATGAGTTGGAGTCCAAGCTCTCTGCGCTGAATGAGATGGCATCTGCACAGACGTCTGACTTTGACCGTGAGATTCGTGAGGCGCAGGAGGCCATCAGCAAAATCAAGCGCACGATGACGAATGTGATTTCGTATGTCAGCAAGCGGGCCGAGCTTACTTTTTCACAGCTTAAAATGAACCGCGTGGAAATTTCCCTCTACGATGTGGTGAAATCCACGGGCGAGGTCAAAGATACCTTCAAGTTTACCTACAGCGGCCGCCGTTATGACCGGCTCTCTCTTTCCGAGAAGATCCGGGCTGGCATGGAGGTGTCGGAACTGATGAAGCGGCTGACCGGGCGGAATTATCCCGTCTTCGTCGACAACATGGAGTCCGTGGATGACCTTGCCAATGTACATCCGACAGGACAGATCATCATGGCAAAATGCGTGAGCAACGCACCGCTGCAGGTGAGGCCAATCAAGCCTATTGTTTTCGCAGAGCAGCGCGCCGCCTGATAGGGGGTGATCCCGTTTGGCCGTCCGACAATATGATAAGATCCCTATCGTGGAAACGGCCAGACGGTGTGGGCTTGTCCTCGACTCCCGAACGCTGCGGCGAACGGAAGTCGAAGCAAGCTGCCCCTTCTGCCACGACCACGGGCCGGGAAAATACCATCTGAGCCTCAATACCGACACAGATCAGTACCGCTGTAACCTTTGCGGCGCCCACGGCAACAGCGTGAGCTTGTATGCAAGGCTTAAAGGAATCAGTAATAAAGAGGCCTATTTGGAGTTGGTGCAGGAGACAAAGGTATATCCTTTGCCCCAGACGCCCACTCCCCAAATGAAAGAGCGGCAGCCTGTTTTACTGGAGCAGCGCCACGCCGCATATACGGATATGCTGGAGCACTTGATTCTTCTTGACCGGCACGGTGAAAACCTGCTGGGAAGAGGCTTATCCGAAGATCGCATCCGAGAAAACGGATACAGAAGTATGCCCGAGACTGAGCGGGGCCGTCGGCTTTTGGCCGACCTGCTCCGCTCCCGCGGGCATGACCTGCGCGGCGTTCCCGGCTTTCGCACCTACTATGGCGAGTGGACGCTCTCTGGGCCGAATGGGTTCCTAATTCCGGTTCGGAATAAGGACGGGCTCATACAGGGGCTTAAAATCCGGCTCGATGAAGCGGACTATCCCAACCGAAAGTACCGCTGGCTCTCCAGCCGCAGCCTGCCGAACGGCACTCGCAGCTATTCCTGGGTTCATGTAACGGGAGATAGGACAAGAAAACGTGCGTTTCTAACAGAGGGCCCACTCAAGGGTGATGTGGCCAGCTTTCTCGCAAAGGATGCATTATTTATCTGCATCGGTGGAGTTAACGCGCTGCATGGGCTGACTGATACCATCCGAGAGCTTGGCGTCCACGAGGTCGTGGAGGCAATGGACATGGATCAGATGACCAACCCCAATGTCCGCAATGCGATCCGCACTATGCGGGTGGAAGTGCAGAAAATACCGGGTATCCGCTATTCAAAGTATACTTGGAACCCTGCATACAAGGGAGTGGATGACTACCTTTTGAGCAGAGTGGCAACGATGTAAAGGAGAAACGATGTTAACAGAACAAGAAAAAGCACAGATCAGAACAAAAATCCGAAAAGAACAGTATTGCATTACGCTCAACCAGATGAAGCAGTATTTCAAGGATCATCAGCACGCACGGGAAATTGATGACAAAAAAACGATGGAAAAGATCGAGTACCATTTGACCTACATCAATTTTCATTATGAACGCGGGCTGCTCATATCTGGGCAGTATGATAAGCTGCCGGAAGTAATTAAAAACTGGTGAGGGAACTCACTGTGAAGAAAGGACAACCTAAAATATGGATAAAGTCATAAACATGAATGAATTTATCGGTGCGGCTGCTGGTGATCAGCAGCACATGTTAGGAAAGTTTCTGTATTTTTCTTTGGCAAATCTTCTGGTGGATAAAGACGAGTTATCTCACCTGTGTGAGAGCCTGGGGATCCCGTACAGCGGCAGCAACCGGCTTTCCGTGTCAGATGCCTTTCGCTCTGCCACGGGAGATATCCGGGAACGCATCCCTGTTACGGAGTATGGTGAGACGAACATCTACCTTGCCTACTGCCGGGATAATAAACACACCCCCAGTGTTCTTTCCCGTGAACTGGTAAAGGAGACACTGAATCGACAGACGAATCAATACGAAAAGCTGGCAAATATCAGCTATGACAAGGCAGATGGCATCTTCCGCAGCGACAACATGGTCTATGACGCTGCGGTGGATGTGCCGGCGTGCTGCCGACGTGCAGAAGAACTCTTTGAACTCTATCAGCGCTGTGCCAACCGCAAGCAGATCGAAACCATCTGCGTCAATTACCTGCGATCCCTTGAGGCCACCAAACTGAGCGTCAATGGTCACATGTATTTTGTTCCCCGTACCCATATGGACCAAGTGGACATTTTTGAGGATTTTATCACGCTCCTCAGCGGTCTCAACAAAAGAACGACGCCTTTGATTGTCAACAGCTTCTACATCATTGACGATGCGAAGCAGCGCGAAAAGATGACAGAAGAATTTTATAATGCAGTCAAAAAAGAGATTGCAGTGTATCAGGAAAAGTGTGATTATCTTATCAAAAGTAACAGCCAAAGCCCCGCAATTATGGAACGCTGGGTTTTGAAGGTGCAGGCGCTGGAGGAGAAAAAACGGCACTATGAAGGCGTGCTGCAGCGGGAACTGAGCGGGCTGGACGATGAGTTTTCTGTCCTTAAGCTACTATCACAGGAACTTCAAGTAAGGTCGAACAGTATTCGCAATCAGCGATTTCGGCAAAGAGCGGCATAAATAAGAGTCAGCGGGGTGTAATCAGTCGATGTAAAGCGAAAAAGTAAGCCGAGAAGAAAAACTCGGCTTACTTTTTCATTTGTAAGGCATTTCTGAGCGTTGTTTGTCAATGGAACATCAGAACATAAGCATTGCATAGATGGCTGTGCATCCAGCGGTGGGAAGAGTGTTAGAACTGATTTTCATATAGTATGATTGTCCAACAGTTAGTCCAGAAAAGTAAACCCCGTTGTTTACCTCGATAGTTGCATAATTTGATGCCCGTTCACCTGCTCCTGGTACTCCAGCATAAAGTTGCACATTGTAATTCAAGGCACCAGGTGCACTTTTCACTACGAATGCCATATTTGCCGTTTCGGCAGTAAACGGGGCGCAGATACTTCCGTTTGTACCATCTTCATTGTTCGGGGATAAGAACGCAGTACCTACAATGGGAGTAGCTTCGGTTTGCGATTCGAACGCATTTCGTTCCTCAGCGGTCATTACATGAATTTCAACGGGGTAGTCACTGCTTTTCATTGCATTAGCTGAACCTGCAATGCTTAGAAGAACAATAACTGTTAGAAAACATGTAATAACTTTTTTGATTCGTTGCATACTCTTGCCTCCGTTTTAACAAAATGTGTTTGTAGGCGCTCAGAATGTATAATAGGAATATGTAGCAGTGCATCCAGAGGCTCCGACATCATCGGAGCTAATCATAAAGTAGTAATTTTGCCCAACCGTCAGCGCATAGAACGATGCACCATTGTTGATTGGAATTTTGGGTGTATAGGTCGCTACGCGATAACCACTTCCGGGAGTGCCGGCATATAGCTGAACATTGTAAGAAGTTGCACCAGGAGCATTTGTGATAACGAATGCGACACTTGTGGTGTCAGCAGTGAAAGGAGCACAAGGGTTCCCGTTTGTACCAGTGCTGTTATTTTTGGGCAAAAAGGCGGTGCCGTTTCCAGATAAACTATGAGTGGAGACAGCGAATCTTGCGGCGGTCTCAGCACATGTCATAACGTGAACTTTAACAGGAAATTCCTCTGTGTCTGCGGCCATAGCAGGCATCGCAAACATGGAGATTAATGTGCAGAGAGTCAGAATAAGGGATAATACTTTTTTCCTAGTTTTCATTTCAATTCTCCTTCTTCACTTTCGTTAAATCAAATTTGTGGTATGTACCGTTGCATTTGGAGATGATACCGTTCAGGAACTTGTCGCTCTGTAAGTATCTTCTTCAGGCTACAAGACTACATAGTTGCTACCTTTAAAACTCAATCGCAGACTGCATTACAGCGACATTGGTTTTATGGCCTTCATAACTATTTCTATTGTAAGCAGAAGAATACAGAGCATTAAAACTACAACTTTTTCACAGAATCACCCCCCCTTTAGCGTTTTCGCGACAGACATTTCCGCTTTTACCCAATAAATGCAGAAGAAAGCCGCTTCCTTACATTTGTTTGTGATATTATTTGATATTTTCCGTTTCAACCAATTGCAACGGACTTGTTTTGTGCAAAACGTCACCTCGCTCAAATGGTGCGTCGAGGGTAAATGCAGGTTGCTCTATAGATTGGACTATACTAAAGAACTGATGCTATTTTTACTTTCAGAATCACGAAGAGGTCCTCATAATTGTTTGCGAAGATAGTGCCGGCATCTGTATTTTCTATACTTTTTATACTAATGATTTTGAGACCATTGCCCTTTCGAACTAATGACCTGAATAGGGGCCTCTGTGAATGACATCGGAACGGCAAACTCGGGAAAGATTTTTGCAACTAAGCACACTTTTCTATTCTATATGCAAGTGCTGCGTTAACTGTACTTGGCTGCAAAGTAAACAAAATCCTCGGTAAATACGGGTTTTCCGTGCCCATCTATATAGATCAGCATATTACTATGGAAAACCTCCAACTATGCAGGGGAAATATAGGGTAGTAGAATGAAGCTGTATTTCAGGGCGAAGTAAGTCAGGGCGGAGTAAGTTAGGGAGGAACGGCGACGGAAAGGGGGGTCATTGCGCCCTCCGTCAGAGGCTCAAACGAACTGGAATCAAATAAAGGCAAGAAGAAAACCGTAATTGCTCGTGGGAGCAGTTGCGGCCTTTTTTTGTCCCAAAATTGAAAGGAGGACGCAAATGAATGTCAGAGAACAAGCTGATCGAGCTGGGCTATTATGATTCGTCGGCGAAGATCCGACTGTCGGCCTACGCAGATACAGTCGTGCTTGACCCAGGCAAAAAAGGAAGCGTGATCTGCGCGATCCGCTTCGGTGGATATCCCGAGATGGTGCGGGCTATGGCAGACGCTATTTATGGCGGCGCTACCATAGAGGCCACCCAAAATGGTATGGTGCGGAAACTGCAAAGCAAGCTGAAAGGGTATCAGCGTCAAATTACCCATGACGGCGTATACGCCGTGGCAACGCTCATGGCAGCAGACGACGCACAGGAAGAAACATCGTTGCAGGATGAAGACGGGCCGGAGGATGACAGGCAAAAAGGAGATGAAGAAGCCGCTCCGCAAAAAACGACACAGCCACGCAAATGCTATATTTTCTGCCCCGAAGGAGATCGTGCGCGCCTGTTTGAGGAACTGGACCACAAAACAGCAGCACCTCTCATTCCCGCGTTTCAGGACTATGTACTCACTTCGCTCCAAAACCGCGGAGATCTCCGGCAGCTGGAGGTCGTCTCGCAAAAAGAGCGGATCGACGCATGGGTGCTGACGCTGAAACCAGAGGATAAAAATGTTGTGGAGGTGCTGGAGGAAGGCTTGAAGACAGGGAACATCCAGATCCCCAGCGCGGTTCCGGGCTTTTCGGACGGGTTCGAGAAGGTCAACAATGTCACGGAGTATCTTAATACCTTTGGCGTTACCGTTGCAGACCGTATCCGCAATCAGTTCATGCCCCTCTTTGACCCTGCCAGTGAGCCCCTCTCTGATGAAGTGTTGGCCATCAACGACTTTATCACGCAGCGCGCGGGCTATTCCCTTTATGACGCGCAGCTCGCGGTGGCGGAGGCTGTCAAACGCCAGCTTGATCGAAAGAGAGCTGCCCTCATCATCGCGGAATGCGGTTCTGGAAAAACCAAGATCGGATCGACTGCTCTCGGCGCGCTGCACGGACTATGGGCTTCGCAGAAGAAAAAAGACACAGGAAAATCTTTCAACATCATCATGTGTCCCTCCCATGTCACGAAAAAATGGGTACGCGAGATTGGCGAAACGCTCCCGGATACCTACGCCATGGTGGTACACAGCATTACCGACCTAAACCGCCTCTATGCCATGTACGAGCAGGGCGACAAGAGTGTGTACGCGGTCTTTTCCAAGGAACGAGCCAGAGACGGCTATATGCGTGGCCCCGCCGTGCGGTGGAACAGACGCCGGCGTGCCTTCCTTTGCCCGGACTGCGATGCGGTCATCGAAATGGATATCAGCGAGGATGGAATCAGCTATACCGTGCCGGCAGACCAGTTTTTCTTTCGCAAAGAGAACAGGGCAAATCACGTCTGCTCTCATTGCGGCACGCCACTATGGTCTGCTGTCAATCCGAGCAAGCGGACCGAGTGGGTCAAGATCGGCGAGTATGGCTGGGTACACCGCTACGGAGCGGCCGCACATCTCAAGCGGACGAAAAATGAGAAGGTCATTGACCAGCTTATGAAGATTGCTGAGGATCCGGATGGCTACTATCCCGTCCGCGGCGCACAGCGGCGCTATCCGCTCAGTACCTATATCAAGAAGAAACTGCGTGGAAAAATCAGCGGTTTCCTCTGCGATGAGCTCCACGAATACAACAACGCCAGCGGTCAGGGCGACGCCATGGCAGAACTATACGGTGTTTCCAAGCTGTTTGTTGGAATGACTGCGACGCTGATCAATGGGTACTCCTCGGGTATCTTTCATTTGCTCTACCGCATCGTCCCCGGGCTCATGCTTAAAGATGATAAGCGGTATCGCAAGCCCGGCGACTTTGACGCGGAGTATGGCGTCGTGGAAAACACCTATGAGATTGAGGACGCCGAGTACAACTCCAACCGGCGCGCCAACAAGCGGAAAACGAAGTCGCGGCTGCTCCCCGGCGTCTCACCGCTGGTATTTTCCCGTTTCCTGCTGGAGTATGCGGCTTTTTTGTCCCTTACGGATATGAACAAGGATCTGCCAAGCTATGAGGAGATCCCGATAGCGCTGGAGATGCCTGAGAATGTCCGCAAAGCCTATGAGAAAGCGGAGAACATACTGCAAAAGATACTCCGTTCAGGTACAGGAATCGCGCAGAAGATCCTCTCTGCTTATCTCAATCTGCTCACGGTCTACCCGGATCAACCCTACGACCAGCCGGAGATCGTACATCCTGTTGACGGCTCGACCCTCGTAGAGCCGGAAAACTGCGGAGACTTCACAACGCTTCTGCCAAAGGAAGAAGCAATATTGGATCTGGTGCAGCAGAAGGTAGAAGATGGCGAACGGGTATTGATCTACACCAGCTGGACACGGACCGACTCTCAGCAAAAGCTGCTGAAGCTGCTGCGGGAGAATGGATACCGCACGGAGATCCTGACAAAGCAGATCCCTACAGAAAAGCGGGAGGAATGGGTGGACAAGCGGGTCAAAAGCGGCCTGCAGGTCCTGATCACAAATCCGCGCTGTGTGGAGACGGGCCTTGACCTCAATGCTTTTACCACCATCATCTACTACTCCATGGGCTATAACCTCTTTACCCTGCGTCAGGCCTCCCGCAGAAGCTGGCGCATCAATCAGACGGCGCCCAAGGTGGAGGTGTATATGTTCTACTACGCAAACACCATGCAGGCCAAGGCCATGAAGCTGATGGCCTCCAAGCTGGCGGTCGCGGGCATCATTGAGGGCACGTTCAGTGAAGAGGGGCTTGCCGCCATGAGCGATGTGAAGGATCTGACCTCGCAGATGGCAAAGGAGCTGGCGGCTGGTATCCGGGACAATGTAGAGGATATTGCCGCAGCCTTTAAGAAAATGGCGATCATCAACCCCAATCGCAAAAAGAGCGTGCAGGAAGAGACGGATGTGGAAGGTCTGCCTGCCCCAGAGATTGTACCCGAACCCCACGAGAGCAGTGTCCGCACAGCACAGACTGCCGCGATCTGGGAACGCTACGAGGGGTTACTTGCAAGGACAAACGAAGAAAAGAAAAAGCGGAAGTCGAAGGTGGCAGAGGTGGATGAAAACCAACTGTCGATCTTCGATTTTGCTGCATAAAGGAGGAGATTATTTGCTTATTACCGTGGATCGCGCCGAATTTCTCGCAGCAATCAAGCGCGCGACGGCCATTGCCCCGCCAGACTCTCCACTGGACGTTCTGAAAGGCGTGCTCCTGGAGACGGACAGTACCAGAAAAATGCTCACCGTGACCTCAACCAATCTGGAGGTTTCCCTCGTAGAGATGCTGCCATTCTCCGTGCAGGAGGACGGCGCTCTCGTTTACTCTGCCAGAACCCTCGCAGAAATGCTCCAGCGGCTCCCGGAAGATACGGTGGAGATCAGCCGCAAGGAAAACCGCGGCCGTATGACGCTCACCAGCGGCAGTGCCAGCTATGAGGTCGATGTGTGGGACCGAGGCGCATTCCCCAAGCCAGACCTGCCCTTCCCCGAGGATACCGTCAAGGTCAGCGGCATTCCTGCCATGGCTCAGCACACCGTTTTTGCCACGGCTCAGGATAAGGATAAGCCACTGCTGCGCTGCGTCAACCTAATGTTCACCAGTACGGGCCTGCGCGCTGCTGGAAGTAACGGTATGTGCATCGTAACAGCCAAAGGAGATGACCAGAGCACCGGAGATATCAGTCTCTTAGTTCCCGCTCTCTCGCTGGGGAAACTCGCGGGTATGTGTAAGGGCGAAGATGAGTTCCGCGTCGGCACAACAGGAAAAAGCATCGTTTTTTTCAAGGAAAACTTTCTTTTCAGCGCCCGCCTCATGGAGGGCGGCTATATCGACACGGACTCTCTGCTCAAGACCATCACCAACAGCTTTACCGTGCTGACAGACACCAAAGAAATGCGGGAGGCTCTCTCCTCTGTGCTGTCCGTTGCGCCGGATGGTCGGGTGAATCTGGCCTTTGAAGATCAAAAGCTCGTCTTTCGTTGCTCCAGCGACTGGGGGAATGCTTCGGTAGGTATTGACGTGATCGCGCTGACAGGCGCTCCTACCGGCAGCTACTGGTATAGTGCAAAGCAGCTAGCGACCTGCTTGAAGGCGCTCGGCGGGACGATCACCCTCGGCATCGCCCAGGGCAGTATGCTGACGATCAGCACGCGGGACACCTATTACCTGCAAAATGTCATGCGCGCGCCGACAGCTAAGAAAAAATCCAAGAAAGCCATTGAGCCGCCTGCGGCCAAGGCGGCGTAAAGGGGGAATGCGTTTGGAAATTCCAAAGATCTGCCGCTACTGCGGCGGTGTTGTCCGTCTGGTTTCTGCCGCTGAGGTCTACGGAATGGCAGCGGTGAAGCGGCTTGGCATTGAACAGGAGAAATTCTATCAATGTCAGAACTGCAATGCCCGTGTTGGCTGCCATAAGGGTACCACGCGGCCGCTTGGCAATCTGGCCAATGAAACTCTCCGCATGAAGCGAAAAGAGACGCACCAGATATTTGACAGCTTTTGGCGGGAGCGCGGCATGACGCGGACGCAGGGCTATCATTGGATGGCAAAGAAGCTGCGCCTATCCGAGCAGCTGGCTCACATCGGGGGCTTTGAGATGGATCGCTGCCAGAAGCTCATTGACCTATGTGAAAAAGAACGAAATAAGGAGGCAGCATAGTATGTGTGAAAAGAAACATTGCTCGCGCACGCCGGAGAACCTTTGCACCTGCATGGATTGGCAGAACGACGATCTGATCCGGACGGTGACACATCTTGCGGAGAATATCACAGATATCGACTGGGAGCTTGATTATAAGGACCTTGCAGATGTGCAGGGACACCGTCTGTGCCTGGTCGGACGGTGCAAAAAATGTGGCGGACGCCTTTGCATCAGCCAGACACCGAAGATCAAGGCCTTGCCGGAGCAGATCCTCTCCGCGCTGGATGACAGCATCGGTCAGGCGTACAGCGCTCTCAAGGTGAATCTTCAGCCCGAGGAGTATTACGACAAGTTTGCAGAGATGTTCCACGAGGAGGACCGTCCCGTTGTCGATAAGTGGGTGATGCATCGGCGGTGCGATTCTCCTTATCTGAAAGGCTACAAGCACTCGAAGCCGGCCTTCATGATCGTCCATACCTCGGCGGATGCAGATAAAGGAAATTTCCCTGATCCCGAGGGGCTTGAGACGTTCCGGTGTAAAGACCGGGCGCTCCTGCGGCTTCGTGAATTGGTGGAGATGGAAAAGGAAGAAATGACCTTCCCCTATGATGAAGAGCTCTATCGCGAGGAATATGGTGATGATTTCTGGGAGGCCTATTGCGACAACTATGCCGCAGGCTGGTTTACTCGCTATGAGATCATCGAAAGTCCGCTTTTCCTGGCACCCGAGGATGAACTAAGAACGCCGAATCCAAGCTATAGCCGTTTTACCAACACCCGCACCGACCTGAACGACTGCCTCACTTCCATCCGCGAAGATACGCATTTGAGCGATGCAGAAGCCAGCGCAGGTAAGGGACTGTTCAAAGCGGTCCTGTCGCTCTGTCAGGACTATGGCATAATCGAGGGCTTTGACTGCGATAAGGTGGACAGTGTGTTTGACCACCTGGAAAACCGCAGCGAAGCGCTTACCGAGTAAGGAGGTAGAAATGCAGTTACGAAAAGAAACTTGTATCGGATGTGAATGTGAACTCCAATATACGAAAAGTATCCCCACAAAGCAGATGGGTGTCATGATGCACGTGGGGGAGCGTTTTTGCACCGGTGGAAAGCGGGCGCGTAAATTCAAACGCAGTGACCCCAGTATCTATGTGCCGGACTGGTGCCCAAAACGGAAAAAAACCTGTGAATTGCGCGTCTACTGCTTTAAAAATAAAAATGAGTGGAGACTGCACGAGATGCTCTGCCATGACCTCGGCATGGATATTTCTCCGGACGGTTGGCGGTATGCACCACTCTATGAGTTGCACACCGACCTTACACCGCAGGAATTTGCCAAGATCTGCAACGATGCGCCTGACGCCGAAACGCTCCATGTGGCCGTTCACCGACACTATGTGGTAGAGATCGACGACGGGCTCAGGCCCGCCTTCTTCTATAAAACGGAGCGCGGCTATGAACTGGCTCCGTCGTTTGATGCAGCGGAGGCAAGAAAAAATAAACGGGAGGACACCGATTGAACAATACGGAAAGAAACTGTGATACTTGCAACGATTCCTACTACATGACCGAGAAAAATCCAAGCGGAGGAAAGAAACTGGTTCAGCTGCAGCACTGCCGCAACACAGTCTACAATTCTCCCGCCTACACCCATCAGATGTTACTGGAGGACTGGGGCAAGGGCTTCTGCCGCCTTTGGACCCCTATCACAGAGAAAGGAAATGAATATGAACAACAACTATACCATCGCCCAGCGCAATGCCCTTGTGGAGAAGTATCTTTGGTGCATCGATACCGTGATCCGGAAGAACCGCCCTCTCATGAGGGCGGCCCAGCTGGAGTATGACGACGTGTACCAGCAGCTTGCGCTTCGGCTCATCCGGGCTGTGGCTGGTTTTGATCCCCAGAAGGGCACACTTCAGCAGCATATCTTCGCACAGCTCAAATATGAACTGCTCAACTGCAAGTCGGCTTACCGCCTGTGCGGCCTGACCGGCGCTCCCAAGGAATACCGCAAGAGCGACATGGTTTCTCTTGATCATATCTCGGAGAGCAGCTCCCTATATGAGCAGGTCATGGCGGCATAAGGGGGCAGAAAGAGATGATCTTACAGGAAAACGGCGCGCGTTTTTGCACAGAGGGCAAGGTATTCACCATCGGCGGGATCATCTGTGCCAACGATGAAAGTGAGTATGCCGGCCTTTGCGGCACGGTCATGGAGATCCGCAGCGGTGATGACTGTGAAACGGAAAACGATACACCGGATATCTATTGCACCTTTGATCCTCCCACCTCGAAGGATATGGTGCTCGAACTGGAGGGTCGGTTCTCAGCGCTGTATGGGGAACCGAAGACCATGGACGATATCGCCCTTGACAGCGTGATCATGGCTCCGGAGATGCTGGAGCCATCTGCTGAGCAACCTGCGGAAGGTGTAGACCTTTCCGGAAAAATGGAGGTGGTGGCTGATATTTTTGCCAAGGTGCTCCAGACGCCGGACAGTGCTCTGCGCGCTTTGCGTGCCTTTCCGTGCGCTCCAGCAGACGAAGAAGCCGTATCATGGGAGGTCGTGATAGAGGTTTGCAGCCTTGGCGGCTGTGATATGAGCGTTTACTCCTTTCCAGATGAACGAAGCGCCCGGATTTTTGCCGTGCTACTTAAGCGCACAGGCTGTCGCCTTCGCTATGATGCGGCCTGTCCCAGCTGCTATGCCGAGTACCAAAGAGGAATATTAGAAGAAAGCGAGGACATGTAAATGAACCTGCGAGATAAAATGCTGGCTGTGATCGACGATGTGAACGGCAGCGTTGCCGAGCGTGGAGAACTGGTGGAGATGATTGCCATTGCCCTGCTGACCCGCAAGAACCTGTTCGTTCTGGGTGATCCGGGCCAGGCCAAGAGCTATGCCATCAACCTTTTCCGCCAGCATATCACCGGCGCGAGGCAGTTTGAGCGCCTGCTCTCCAAACAGACCGACGAAGAACAGCTTTTTGGCCGCGTTGACCTTTCAAGCCTCATCCCCGGGAGCATCCCAAACTCTGCGTTGGAGGGTGACGATGTATACCGGAATCTGCGCTTTGATCTGAAGTGTGCGGTAGATGGACTGGGGCAGATGAAAAATGCCCAGGACACCTTTGCTATGCTTGATCGGGCCTCGGACAAGCTGGCAGCCTACCGCAAAGCGGTAGCGCTGCTGCGTCCAAGCGAGCCAGTCGTCCAGACAGTAGGCAAGATCCCCGAGGCGGACATTGTGCTGCTGGATGAGATATTCAAGTGCAACGACGGTGTCCTGAACTCACTCCTCACAGCGCTCAATGAGCGTAAGTACACCAACGAGGGCCATACATACCCCATTCCAACCATCTCCTTTTTTGCGGCGTCTAATGAGATTCCCAATTTCAATGACCCGCAGGAGAAGATTTTGGAGGCGCTCTATGACCGCCTGGAAATGAAGGTCGTGACGGTCAATATCGAAGACCGTGATACTCGCCTCGCCGTTTTGAAGAATAAGCAAAGCGGTGCATTTGGACAGGTTAGCGCCACAATCACGCTGGAAGAACTCATTGAGATGCAGCGTGAGGTGGCTGCGATCCCCGTGCCGGACAGCGCAAACGAACTGGCGGACGATGTTCTCTGCGAGCTGCGCAAGAGTATGTCGGTGTCAGATCGAAAGTACCTCGGCTATTACCCCATCGCACAGGCCAAGGCATGGCTTTCCGGCCACGACAAGGTGGAGTCTTCCGACCTGCTGGCGCTGAAGGACTATCTCTGGCGTCTGCCGGCTGACCGGGAAAAGGTGGATAGCGTTCTCAAGAGGCTTTGCATCAACCCTATGCAGGAAAAGGTCAACAGCGTTCGTGAGATGGCACTGGACTCGCAGACGGAATTTCAGGAAGCCTGCGGCGATAGCAACCGCACAGATCTCGCCCGTAAGGCGTTCATCAAGCTGCGCGGAGAACTGGTGCGGCTCTACCAGAAGCAATGCGAGCTCCGCGCTGCCGCACAGTCGGACAGTGAAGTGGCTCTGGTGGACAGCTTACTTGATGACCTTGAGGACATCAGCCGCCGGGCACATGAAAAAACCGGATTCACCTACACGCCGCTCTCTGAGATCGCGGCGCTGAACTGAAAGGAGAAAACTGTATGCCCGCTTGCTCTCAAATTTACCTGTGGCTGGAAACGCTCAAGTATGATGCACTCAATAAAGCAGCCGCGAAGAATAACACCACGATTGAGGCGCTGCTTCAGCCCAAATTGGAGGAACTCTATTGCGAGTATGTTCCTGCCGATTTGCGGAAGCAGATCGCCGAGAAGCTTGCGGATATCCTTCTTGAGGAAGAGAAAGCCGAGCACCGCAAGGCAGAGCGTGAGCGCGAAACAGTCATAAAACTCTGCGACGTGGGTTTTACCTGGTGGCTGGGACACACAACACTCAGCGACTTACGGATCGCCTCGCTGATCAGGCGGGCGCTGCGACTTAATCCGGAAGATCCAGCCGGCTTTTTTCGCGTGAATCTCGGAGCGAAGTGTTCTATCCCCGAAGATGAGTTTGACAGTAAGACGCTCGACTATCTGCAAGGGAAAACCTCTGCGACCAATTCAGCCATACTGGATTTTAAGGATAATACTGTCACTCTGGCACAGCCCGGCGTGGGACATATGATCTACCACATGAGCGATGTCAGCACAGCGGCTTATCATGCCTGCCGCTCACAAAATAGGACCGAGGAAGAAAAAGAGCGGCTCTTTTATAAGGCTCTTGCCGGAAAAGCGCTGCAAACGATCCCGTGGGAAGAAAAATCCAAAGATAACGAAAACACCTAAAAATTCAGGAGGTAAGATTATGCTGAATCGAATTGTTTTGATGGGACGACTCACCCGCGACCCCGAGCTGCGGAAAACGCAGTCTGACACCCCCGTCTGCTCCTTCTCTCTTGCCGTTGACCGCGACTATAAGCGTGACGGTGAAAAAGAAACAGACTTCATTGATGTGGTCGCGTGGAGAAGCACTGCGGAGTTTGTGAGCAGATACTTCACAAAGGGTCGCATGGCCGTCGTGGAGGGTCGGCTCCAGATCCGTGACTGGACGGACAAGGAAGGCGGTAAGCGCCGTAGTGCGGAGATCATTGCCGACAACGTGTATTTTGGTGACTCCAAGCCCAAGGAGGATGGTGCGCCCAGTGCTGATGCTGATTTTGGCGCCCCACCCAGCGGCTTTACGCCGGACTTTGGCGACGACGAAACTCCATTTTAATATCTAAAAAAGCAGAGGGAGGGCGAAATGCCCTCCCTCCAGCACCTATGATGAAAGGAAATCAAAACTATGCCAAACTGTGCTATCTGTAAAAAATCTGTTACTACGGGCATTGTGCTGTGCGGCCACTGTGCCAAGGGCCTTGCTCCCTATACGCTCCCTGTGGATCTTGCGTGGTTTATTGACCAGCTATCCGAGGAGATTGTGCTGGATAATGATATCTACACCTGCGCCATGTGTGCAATGTCGACCTGTAACAGCCAGGTCAGCGGTATGACCTGCCGCAACGGCGTCAAAGCGTGGCTCCTCACAAAGGCAAAGCAATTCTTTCCTGCCAAGGCAGCGTGACGGAGGTACACCATGAAAGATAATATCTTATCGCAGCTTCTGATAAAGTGTCCTTTCCCCGAGGTGTTTGAGAATACAGAAACCGTAGAAGGCTGTTCCTTTCCGGAGCCTCGGCGCAAAATCGGTCATATCCGTGCCGACTACGATGGCTGGCGCTGGTACAATACTGTGTGGCCCTGCCACAGAGCACTTGCTACACAGGAAGTCTGCAAGGAGATTGACCATGTTTATGAAGCACTGACCGCGCCAGATGCCTTAAAGGATCTCACCGCACTGCGAAAATTCTGCGGTGAGCAAGATGCCTGTGTCGCCAAGGAGCGTAAGGACGAATTTAGCTTCTACTATGTAGGTAAGCTGTGCGTTTTCTGGATCAGGCTCATCACCCGCAAGGGAGACTACAATATGTACTTAAACGCCTACATCAAAGATGAGAGTTATCAGAAATACTTTAGCTTTCTGGAAAAGCTCCGACAGAGCGGTGAAACGAATATGTACGGTGCCGCGCCCTACCTGCAGTCGGAATTTCCCGAGCTCCGAGGCTCACGGAAAAAGGCCAACGCCATTTTAATCGCGTGGATCAAGAGTTTTGAAATGAAAGAGGGTGACGAGCCTTGCTGAAGCCCTACCGAACGATTCAGGAGGTTCTTTCTTCACACTGGGTATTATCTCCGCCGGTAGAGAGAACCAAGCAGACAGACCGCGTGCTGCGCTCTACCAAGCTGGAGAGCAGCATCTATCATGACCTGCGTACAGAGGATGCCGCTATGGATGAAATTGAGCAGGACGCGGGAAAGAAGCTGAAGTCCTTTCCTGCACTCTCGCAGGATGTATTCCAGTCCTTCTACTCCCTTGTGCCCCGGCGCAATGAGGAAACATCTCTTTCCGTGGCGGCACGCAAATTTAACACGCCGATTCTGGAGCACATGACAAAGAGCGAGGAATATCCCACACTCAAGGAAGTCTGCGAAGGCAGGGAGCTTCCTGCCTATGAAGCGGCGTCAGAGTTCGTTTCCAAGGTATCCGGAGAACTGGACGATCTGCTCCCGCAGCTTGCCGGAAAGCAAGGGGCACTTCATACGCTAGAAAAGCTCGAACAGTCAGAAAAGCAGGCTGCAAAGCGGCTAAATGACCTTTTGGAGCAGCGCAGCGCCTCTCACCGCAGCGATCCTACATTGGATGCGGATGTGGTCAAGACCGCCAACGAAGCTGAGGGAAAACGCCGCCAGGTGGCAGCGGTCACAAAGCTCATTGACGACAGTACCCTGCAAGGCAGGGATGTGATCAAGGGTATCGTTCAGGCTGCCGTAGCAACTGCTGCAGAGAGAGCGGAAGAGGTACAGGGCATCATCGGCGCATGGAGCAGCGAGCCCGGAAACCTCCAAAGAACGCCAGAAAATCTGGCCCTTTTGAAGCGTGTGCGTGAAAGCACGGCCCTGCGGGATATCTCTAAGTACCTTGGCCGCTTTCGGGAAATGCTCGCCCAAAAGAAACAGAATGGATATGCCTATGGACGAGGCGAAAAATACTCGCTGGAGCTTGGCGGCGACCTCTCGCGTGCGCTAACCTCAGAGCTTGCTATGCTAGCCACGCCAGAGACACTACCGCTGTTCCTGCAGAAGTATCAGCGCCGTCAGATCAAGCAATACCGCAGGCGAGAGCCCGTCTATAAGGGCGCAGGCGATATTATCTGCTGCCTGGATGAGTCTGGTTCTACTGCCGGAGAGTGTGCCGCCTGGGGAAAGGCAGTTGCCATGACGCTGTTGGAGGTCGCAGAGAGCGAGGGGTGCAGGTTTGCCCTTATTCACTTCTCCGGCCCCGGCAGTTTCCGGACGGATGTATTTCTTCCCAAGCAGTTCACGGCGGAAGATAAGCTGCGAGCGGCAGAAACCTTTTTAGATGGCGGCACCGATTTTTCTGCGCCGCTGGGTGAAGCTCTGCGGCTTATCCGGGAAGTGGGCTTTAACAACGCCGATATCGTGTTCATCACCGACGGCGAATGTATTTTGCCGCCGGAGCATCTCTCCAGATTGCAGGAAGATCAGGCGGAACACCGCTTTACTATCACCGGTATCTTGCTGGATCAAGAGAATGCTGGCATGGATTTCAGCCTGCGGGCATTCTGCCAGAACATCTACCGCACGAGTGAGTTGACAGGTGAGACTATTGTACGGCAGCTTATAGGAGGTGGAGTGTAGACTTACGACTCTTGGCATCTTTCTCTTTCAGGTTTCATTATTCCCGACTTGGCAAGGATGGCTTTCACATTTCCGCGAAAGCCATCCTTGCCTTAATATTTGGGGATGTATTTAGCTGATCTCTGGAATGGAAGTTGCCGTCATTCCGCAACAGGAGCACTGATAATAGGCCCCTTTATTAACCCACGAATGAGAAGATGTGCTGTAATTTGGATGTGCAAATCCAACAAGACTGCTGTCGGTTAATTTATAGGTGTGACTGGATACCTGATTACTCCAGTTTCCGTCTACGACGGTGACCGTGCTATTAGTGCGAGCAACTACGATGCCGGTATGAGTGCTTGCTGATTTGTTAGTCCCAACGAAGAAAATATCACCTACTTTGGGAGTGTATGATCCACCATAAGTAGAGCTATATGTGAAAGCATTCATATCCTTAAACGTTGCCATACCAGCCGTGCATGAGGAGTACTGCGGGATTACAGACGTGGGGATATTAACCTGCCGCGCACACCAGCTTACAAACATTGCGCACCACGGAGCGGGATTCAGGCCATACCATGCACCATATTTAGTATAATCTGCCGAGCCAGCATTAGCTGTAAAGGAATCTAAGTTGCTGTTGGATGCCTTCTCTTTATAGCCGATTTGAGTCCGAGCCATGTACTCCAAGCAGCTGCTGCTAGAATTTCCGCCCAAAGCAAGTGCTGAAGCCTCGGTTAATTCATCGGGAGCAATATAAGAGCAAGATTCGAAACTGGAGAGTGCCTCTGCGTAAATATCTGAAACAACAATAGGGTTATCTTTTTCATCAGACATGATCCGCAGTGAATGCGCTACTTCACTGTTAGCATGGTTACCATGCGTACTATAGGAAATTGCTTCTAAAAGGTCAACTGAAGTATTGATTCCATCTTCTTCAACATTCGTAATCACAAAAGACGAGTCGAAGATAAGAATTCCCTCATCATCTAACACTTCTTTATGATTGACTTCATCGGATACGATGCCTTCGACAGCAAAGCAATGAAGTTTGTCACTTGTTCCATTCATAAGAACAGACTTTCTTGCATGCATGTAATTGCTTACAAGGTCCACAATGTCAGTTTCGTTATTTGCAGAAGCTTCTGTGATAAACGTATGAGAAGTTGGAATCAATACTGCAAGGAGGCAAATTGTGCAAAGGGATGCCATAATTTTGTGACACACAGATTTGTACTTCTTCATTTGAATAAGTCTCCTTTCATTTAGCTACATTTGAAATGAAGCGATAGTCGCCTTCAATGTTCTTTAACGTAACAGTCCCTTTTCTGCCATTCATTTCATAATCAAGTAGAATATAGCCTCCTTCGGATTCAGTCCCTGAAACGATATTACACAGTGCGTAATTCGTATCACTGTGAATCAGATAGTATGCATCAAATTCCTCCAGATATATGAACTGATCAAGGCCAACCTGATTGGTGCCATCCATATTTACACCAGCGTATTCTTGCAGAAAATTATCAATCATCGGCTGAGTTATTTTGATGATGTCCAAATACTGCGCAGCTTCATCCAATTTTACAAGAGTATTTTTTTCTTCATCTGAAATTTCAAGTTGCACCTTAGGTATTCCGTTGTAAAAAAGCTGGAAGAGATCGATATCAGCAATTGTACTATACTGACTGCTCAGCAGCATATTTCGCATGTTAATACCGTCACCGGAATTGAAGTACTCTGTGTTAAACCAAGTAATAGTGCTTTCTGGTAAAGTTGCATTCCCAGTAGCTGTGGTGTGGTCTTCCGCTTCTGAGCCGAAATCACTTGGATCCTGGGTACCACATCCGTTTAGAATGAAGCAAGTTACAAAAAGAAAAAGAAAAATGTGAATTCGTTTCATAGAGGACCTCCGTAGGAATGGCGTATATTATGTTCGCTTATGCATTGCATTACGGGGATCAAGACATCATCATTGGTATCATCTCCTTTGTGTTACATAACGTCAAGCATTGAGGATTTGCATACATTTTATGAGATGCAATGGAAGCGCAGTGAAAAATATCGTTATCCTGTCTACTTAGGGCAAGATGCAGTTGTTGAAACCGATGGCATATATTCGCCGTTGACTGAGTATACAAGTGTAAGGGTATAGGTCTTGCCTTTTTCAACGGTGCATTCACCAGAAACGGGAATTCGGCCTGTTCCAGATGCATTCCAGGAGCCAATACAAGTGTTCCCTTGATACAGGGACAAGGAGGCATAGACCTTATCTGTACTAAGTGATCCTTTGCAACTTGCAAAACAAACTGCAGTATTTCCGTTGAAGGTTAGACTCGGTTTGGCATTGGCCCCCTTAGAGGCTGCAAGCGAGTTTACTGTAAGCGCTAAGGTAAGTACTACTAATAGTGATAGAAAACGCTTTTTCATAAGAAAATCTCCTTTTGCATTTTACTTCAGAACCTTGCGGTCTCTGCTTTGTAAATGCAAAAGGAGACTCAATCCTCACACTGTAAAAGCGACAATTTTTACTTTGATGAATTGACCAACAAAACGCTTTCGGCTATGTGCAATATGCTACTTTCGCTTAGCATGGCGTCAATGGAAAATTGAATATTGTGTTCCGAATCAATCCATGTGATTGTAGTGTCAGACACATCTGTATTTTTTGATAAATAAAGATCCCCTTTCATACCGTTTATAGTGATATGTGATACTATCGAGTTATCTGCAATCTGATCATATGCCGTTCCTTGCTGCATATAGGTATAATCAAAATATATAGGGGGTTCGCTTGTGTTAACCTTATTTATATATACAATTCCAGTATAATTTACGCCCGTTATTCGTTGGGATATGTCCTCTTCGTATCCATTTGGCAATGCTGTAATTTCATATTGTGGCATCGCCTCAACCGTCGGTGCACCAAAATACCTGTATGTTACGTGCGTTTCGTACCACTCAGTCACCCAGTTTACAACTGCGGCTCGAACACTTGGACTGACCACCATCAAACTACCAAGGCTCAAGGAAAAAATAATAAGGACGATTGCGACTTTTTGTAGGACCTTTTTCCACAATGGCTTCGTACGCTTGTGAGCCCATTTCAAAGGATCTGCTATCATTGCCGCGAGACTGCGCTGATATCTGAGAGATGGCTCAAAGGAGGGAACAACGTTATTTTCTTTTTCACAATCACTTTTGATCGCATCCAGCAAAACACGCTGCATTAGTTGATCCAACTCGTTATCGGTCATATGCTAAACCCCTCCTTTCTAACAACTTCGCGGAGCAGAGTACGTCCTCGAGATGCACGTGTGCTGACAGCGGTTTCTGAGATCCCCAAATGTGAAGCAATCTCCTTATCTGAGTAGCCGTGAAGAATCTTCATTTCTAAAACCGCTCGGTATGACAGAGGCAACTTCGTGAATAAGTTTACTAACTCAGCATAGTCTATCACATTTTCTGATTCTATTACATAGCCTTCCCAATTCTCTAGGGAGACCGTCCTTTGACTTTTCCGAATGATTGAGCGCGCTTCATTCTTTACTATAGAAATGATCCAGAAAGGCAATTCCTCACGAGGAATCTCATAAATCTTATCAAAATGACGAATGATTTGTACAAACGCATTTTGGACAGCGTCTTCAATATCACTCGGCTCCTTCAGAATACGTGTAGCAGTGCGTTCCATTAAAGGACGGTACTGTTCATATATCTTTGTAAAAATTTCCTTATCTTCATTGCTCTCTAAAGTAGATAGAAGGAATGCTAACATAGTTTGATCCACCCTTGTATATTTGAGATTCTGTATTTATGGCCGTATTGAAAGTATAAAGGTTTATATATTAAGATGCTGTCAGGCCTTAGAAATGGAGTCATAAATCATAGTCAGGACTTTTAGAGCCATAAACTTTTGAAAACGGATAACTTTAGCATTCAGTTCGTATGCTACTCCAATTGCTTTAGGAGTGTGCTACAGCTTTTATTTCATAGTATTACTATATGGGACGATCGAACAAGTTGCAAGAGTTTCTTTGAATTTGAATATAGGAATAGGGACGCAGATTGATATTATTTTGAGCCGTCCATATAAGAAAGAAAAACTGAAAAGTGAACTTCTTTGCTAAGTTTTATTTATATAGGAACTGCTACGGGCCAGAGTCCCGCAGCAGTTCCTGCTTGGTTAAAAATATCTCATTAGTTGATATTAGAGGTCAGTGCAAAGAGATCCGTGAGCTCTTCAATCGCTTTTTTCTTGGCAATCTGAGCCGTCTTAGCACTTATGTTGAGTTCCTCTGCAGCATCTTCAATGGTCCGCCCGTCAAAAAAGCAGAGCCGAATCACATTGGCCTTTCTGCTGTCCAACATCCCAACATAGTATTCAATTCGGCCCTTTTTACGCTCCAATTCCAGTAGCCTTGCGGAAATCTCCTCTGAAATTTCAGAATTAGCGGCGGCAGCCTTCTGACGGTAATTCATTGCAATATAAAAGGTCTTATCTGAAACATGTCCTGGAGAGGAGCCTGTGCGATCTCCGCAGGCGTATGTCATTGCATCCAGCATCTCTTGCGCAGAGACGTGAGCGGGATGCTCCATTTCATAACGAAGTACCGAAATTTGCCGCAGAATACGAGGGTATGCTTCGAGCTCCTGAATAACGTAGGTTTTGATATTTATAGTCATGTCGGAATTCCTTTCATTGAGAATTTATAAAGCCTCAGCGAAAGGTATAATGGCGGCGAGCGACAATGGATAAAGCAGTTTGCTCGCCGATGGAAACCAGTTTTTTTTCAAGGACTGTTGGTAGGGTATGTATTCTATTATCCACCACTGAATAACACTTTGTACCTCAAGTAATAGAACAATCGGGGGAATGCTTATATTCTACCCCCTGATTATCAAAGATTTACGAATTCATGTCGGAAATTGCGCTGCAGATATAACTTGAAAATACCGATTGGAATAGCCGTTTCGCTGAATGCGAGAAGTTAGTGTGCTCTATATATGATATGTATCGACACTGCCGTTTCGTTTCATTGAATTGAAAATTATAATGCACATTGCATACGGCCATATTTTGCCCTGTATAATACGTGACTGGTCATGGTAAAGATATTATTTAACTTGAAAATGGTCGGACAGAATGGGTGAGCCATGGTGTATAGCGTAACTCTAATAGGTGGACGAAAAAACCGATGCAGTACTCACTATGATCAGTACTGCATCGGTTTTTGCTACCGTTAGATTGTGTATATATTGGATGAGAAAACGCTAAGTGGCACTATCTTGCTACGTTGCTTTTTTTGTCGCTGTAGAAAAGAGCTTTTCGTCGTATCCTGTACTATCGCCAGCATAGCAATATGCAAGAGCGTGGTAACTATATCCTGCGGTGCCATAATATGTAAATAAATCTTGATAATAGTGCTTACCCGAACTCATCATAATCGGATAATCTTCATAACGGTATGTTCGGACTAAGTTGAAATTTTTCCCATCGCTTGACTCGTAAAGATATATCTTTGTGGCTCCAATCTTCGTCATAGTATGAAGTGCGTCCACATCGACGGTAATTACAACCTTGCCGCTACCTACGGGGGTAAGGTAAACTCCGTAGGCATCCAAATATTTACTTGACCGCGTAGTTGCTGCGGAGGCATAGCTACACAACATGCAGCTCAATATTGTAACTATAATTGCTGTCTGGAAAATCCTAATTTTAGGGGCTTTCATATTCATCCGTCCTTATAGATAGAATCTACAATCGCAATTGCTTCTTCCTCGGAAAAGTCTCCACATACTCTGCATTCAAAAGTTCCATTTGCCCAAATTATTTTAGTCTGACCCTCGTCTTGCAAAATATAATATTTAATTCCGTGAGAATCATACTCTCGCTGTAAAGCGTCGTTCTTTTCTGCCATTTGTTGATCAGCTCGGGCAGTCTCTTTCAGTCGAAGGCTTAGTTCTCCATTATCTGAATGGGCATCTGCATAAACACAGATTCCCGAAACTTGGCGTTCGATACTGATATCATCCATGTTGTATCGCTTTGGCAGATACTTAGGGACAAGCGGAACGGTAACCCCTAATGCATCAACGGCCTCCTGGAGAGAGGCATACGTTTTTGTTTCACCAATTTCAAGAGGGTATTCTGTAATTTCTGCATAAGGGATCCCTGATTGGTCAAATTGGAATATCTCGCTTGTCCATCTGGCGATTGTAGAAAACAAATCTATCCCACATGCCTCTGCGGTCAGAGAACCTACGATACATAAAACGGCAAAAGAAGCAGCGATTTTAGTAGCGATTCGCTTTGATTTCGATCGCTTTTGGTGGGAGTTTGAGAGTTCTTTTGTCAGCAGATCATGGCGGGCATGAAACTTCGCCAGCGAGTCTTCGGCAGATACCCCAAATGGTATAGGGTCTTTTTCGTCCAATGCGTCTAGATACGCATTGATCTTGTCAAGGTCAACATTGCCGTCAGCAGCATCGTCTGTCAGTACGGCCAACTCGTCGATCAGGGTATCCACATCTGCTTCTTCAAGATGCTTGAAAATTTGGACGTCATTATGGCTGACCCCACCCTGTGAGCGACGATCACGTCCTCGAAACATCTTTAACACACCTTCACCTCCTATAAAGTGCCGTGTTTGTACATTGGCAAAATGTTGCAACGGTGTACAAAGGGAACATAATAAAAAACTTAATAATGGACTGCCAATC
>ERZ773208.59-NODE-59-length-98195-cov-9.603791_pt1 | contig 98195 bp, 107 predicted proteins | sample MGYA00581006_ERZ773208 | MGnify/ENA primary metagenome ERZ773208 (study PRJEB29015, sample SAMEA2737793) | human gut metagenome | biome: human gut; feature: human-associated habitat; material: faeces | place: China | collected 2012 ... | reverse complement strand
CTTTTAATACTTCTTCTTTTGGTATTCCTGTTACTTCATATATTATATCCGCTAAGAATTCTTTTACGCTTTTAAATATTTCTTTAAATATTGGATCAAATGTTCCTGGTATTACTTCATATTTTTGTCTTACAATATCTTCTTGATAACTTTTTATATATTTAATATATATGCACCTACCTTTATTTATGTTTTTCTGAGGTCCTCATATATTATTTACTCCATCTAAAACCTAAATTGCCCTAAAAAATTAAAAAAATATGATTTTTTATCATATTTTTTTATAATATATTTAGTCTCTTATCTTCTCAATAGAAATAATTTCAGGTTCAGATGTAACAAGTCCCATTGATAATTTAAAAGTTACTTTTACATTTTCTCCTTTTGCAATATTGATATCATACATTCCATTACCACTCCATAAATTAAATGAAAGTTTATGATTCCCATATGTTGTATCTATTTTTATTGATTTATTACTTTTAACACTTCCAACCCTATTGCCATCCAAATAAATATCAATTGGAACTAAACAACCATAAAATTGTTTCATTCGTTCAAATAATATATAACAATCATTTTCATCCTTTATAACTTTATTACCACAGTTTGTACAAAATTTATTATCTTCTTTTATTTCACTTCCACATTTATTACAAAACATATTTTTTCCTCCTACTTATAAAATAATTATACCATACACTAGAAAAAATAAGGAAAATAATGTATTATTTTATTGGTGATATATTTATGAACGAAGAAAATTTAATTAAATACTATAATAAATTTAATGAAGATAAAAGATTAAATACAAGACATGGACAAGTTGAATTTATTACATCTATGAAATATATTAAGGAATATTTAAAGGAATTTAATAATCCTAAAATTCTTGATGTAGGCGCAGGTACTGGTAAATATTCTATAAATTTAGCAAATAATGGATATGATGTTACTGCCCTTGAACTTGTTAAACATAATTTAAAAGTAATTGAAAAAAATAGTGATAAAGTCAAAGTTATTCAAGGAAATGCGACTGATCTTTCTAAATTTAAAGATAAATCATTTGACATTGTATTACTTTTTGGTCCAATGTATCATTTAATGACTGATGAAGAAAAAATAAAAGCATTATCTGAAGCAAAAAGAGTTACTAAAAAGAACGGTTATATTTTAGTTCAATATTTTATGAATGATTATTGTATTATTAGATATGGTTTTAAAGAAAATAACATAATGAACTCTATTAATAATAATGAAATTGATAATAATTATAAAATTGTATCTTGGGTTGATAATCTATATTCACCTGTTAGAATTGAAGAGATAAATAATTATAATAAAATAGTAAATTTAAAAAGAGTTAAAATTATAACTCCTGATGGATGTGCAAATTATATTAGAGATGTATTAAATAAAATGGATGAAAATACATTTAATGAATTTATCAAATATCATTTAAGTACTTGTGAAAGATATGAAATGATAGGATCTGCTGCGCATACTTTAGATATATTAAAAAAGGAAGACTAAAATCTTCCTTTTAACATTTTTTATCAATAGAACAAGAGTTTTTATTTTCTGTAACACACTCTAAAACACATTTAAATTTATTATATGTTTCTTTTTTCATTTCATCTGTTAATTTCATATATGCATCTGTTTGTGCATCGCTTATACCAGTTGTCATATCTTCTGCTTTTCCATCTACAATAGAAATAACTGTTGGTGCATATATTCTTTTTTCATTCGCACTTACTCCTTCATTATCTTTATTTGTAAGTGTATAATCATCTAAAACATTATCTAGTAATTTTAATAATTTATAATATCCACTAGTTCCTTTTTTATCTGTTTCTACTTTACCATCATCATTAACTTTCATTGTATCACGAATATCTTTTACATCTACATAATATATTTCTTCTAATCCTAAATCACTTGATACTTCTATTAATGATTCTATTACACTTCTACACCATGGACATTCTTTAAATCCAAAATATACTGCGAATGTTTCTTTATTTTCTATTTTCTTTGCTACTTCTTCTGCGCTAGAATAAATAAATGGATTATTCTTATCTATGTTTACTTTTCTTACAGATTTACCTTCTACTTTTGTACCATTTAATGATTCATATTCATTTTTAAATTTCTTTGAATCACTTTGATTAAATGAACAACCTGTAACTATTAATACTAAAGAAATAAAGAAAGCAAAAAATAATTTACGCTTCATTTTTTGCCCCTTTTTTTGTTCTCTTAACAGAATCCATTTCTTCTAATTTATCCATAATTTCTAATTTATTTTTATTATTGAATAAAACAATTATAACAGTAGCAACCGCAATAAATAATAGATTTACAATAATTATAAGTGCTGTTGTATCTGATGATTTTGTTGTAGTAGTCTCTTCTGCATTATCAGAACTTTCTGCTAATTTTTTCATAACATCATATTCATTTTTTGAATCGTATTGTTTTTTTATTGCTTCTTTTATTTCATCATTATAACTTTCAGCATATCCTGCGAAAACCTTATCACCAATTACTATATAAGGTACTCCTTCAGCCTTTTGGCCTAATAAATTACCTACTTTCTCCATTAATTCTGCATTATCATTATCATACCAAACTTCATATGATACAACTTTAAAATATTTACCATAATCATCAACAATACTATTTAAATATGTTAAGAATTTCTTACAGTAAGCACAACCCTTTCCTCTAAATAAATATATAATTGCTTGATCATCTGTTTCTTTATAATTAGAAAAATCATGATCAATTTTTTCTTCTTTTAGTGCTTCATCTAAATTAAGAGTTTTGTATTCTTTTTCTTCTGCATTAACACTAAAAGGAATAAAACACAATACTGAAATTAATATTGCCAAAAATACTTTCTTCATTTTTATTACCTCCACTATCACATTATATCATTTACATAATGATTTTAAAAGACAAAATACTACATTTTTTTCATTTTTACATATAATGAATACCGATACTTTTGTATATTTTTATTGCATTTGGAAGATTAAAAATTTCGGTAAATATTAGATTATAAAATTCATCTGCTAAAAAGATAGAACATATTGTTATTGTAGCAATTAAAAATACCTTTTTATTTGATTTACTTGCTACATGAAAACAAAATGGTACAATAACGTACATTAAAAGTAAAGCAGATAATGCAAAAAACATTACACTTCTAAGGCATATAAATCCATTAATATTTCCAAAATTTAATATTTCTGTATTATAATCCCAATATCTAAGTCCATCACCTATAATATAAATTCCAAGACCTGAAAAATACTCTAATAATCCAGTTGAAATAGCACTTATTAAAAATACCTTTAATGGATTTTTTCTATATTTATATGTAAGAATATATATCATAACTGAACCTGTCGCATATATATTTATCCAAGGAAGAAAATTTCCTCCCCTATAATAAAATTCTTTCATACCACCATTAAAAAAATAAAAGAAATATTCATATAAAAAACCAAATACACCACCTATTACTATGATCATACAAAAGATGCCAAGCATTGTTTTTTTATCAAATGAATGATTCTTTTCTAAATAATCTTTATACATCATAACTACTCCTATTATATAAATTATTCTAACATATATTTATGCAAAATAAAAGCAGTTTGTTATTCTGAATTTACTTATTCTTTACTTAAGATTTCATCTTCTTTTTCCTTAGTTATTTTTTTATATTGAACCATTTTATCTAATACTTGTTTTTGTCTTTCTTTTGCGAGTTTTAAATTTTCTTTTGGATTATATACTGATGGAGCATTTGGAATACCCGCTAAAAGTGTTGCTTCATTATCAGTCATATCTTTAGCATCTTTATTAAAATATCCTTTACTTGCTTCACTTACTGTATAATAACCATTACCAAAATAAGATGTATTTAAATATAATTCAAGTATCTCGTTTTTTGTATAATTTTTTTCTAAATCAAGAGTTACAAATACCTCTGCAACTTTTCTTTTTAAATCTTTTTCTTGAGTAAAATACATATTTTTTGATAATTGTTCTGTTATTGTACTTCCACCTTCTAAAAACTCTTTAGCCTCTATATCATGTAAAAACGCACGAACTATTGATGTAACACTTACTCCATGATGTTTATAAAATTTATGGTCTTCAATTGAAATAACTGCATCAAGATATATTTTTGGCATATCAGTTATTTTTGTATAATTTTCTTTATTTTGAATTTCTTCTACTTTTTCACTCAATGGTGTTTTATCTATTGCATCCTTATACATTTTATATCCACTAACTGTAAAATATATACAAAATGATACTAAAAAAAGTAATATTATAAACAAAATTTTCTTTATTATTTTCATTTTTACCACTTAACTTTCTAATACAATTTTAATATATAATTATTTTTTTGTCATTTGTTTAATATTACTTAATATTACATTTTTGAAATTTAATACACATAGTTTACACATTTAATTTTGAAATAACATTTTCTAAATTTTCATGTATTACTAAAGTAGCATATTCATCTAATGGCGTATCATTTTCATTTATTATAATTAAATTTTTTCCAATAAAATCTCTAACTAAACTTGCGGCAGGTTCTACTGTTAATGAAGAGCCTAATACAATTAAAGTATCCGCATTATTTATATAATGTATGGCCTTTTCAAAGTCATCATTTAACATTTCACCATATAAAACAACATATGGTTTTATTATGCCTTTGCAGTCACAATAAGGAACACCTTTACTATTAAAAATATATTCTGCACTATATTCTTTACCACATTTTGCACAGTAATTTTTATATATAGTACCATGTATTTCAAGTACATTTTTTGTGCCCGACTTCTTATCTAGTCCATCAATATTTTGAGTAACAACTGCTTTTAGTTTTCCATCTTTTTCTAACTTTGTTAAATATTTATGAACAATATTTGGCTCCTTATCTAAAACATTCATATTTGATTTATAAAATTTATAAAAAGTATCTGGTTCTAAAAAAAAGCATCTTGAACTTAAATAATACTCTGCACTATGTTCAAATTTTTCCTTATATAAACCATTTTTACCTCTAAAATCTTTTATGCCACTAAGAGTTGAAACTCCTGCCCCAGTAAAAGCAACTATATTATTTGAATTATTTATTATTTCTTTTAATTTTTCTATTTTTTCCATAATCTTTTCACCATAATAATTATATCACTACAAAAGAAAAATACTAATAAAAATTAGTACTTTATTTTGCAGTAAATCCACCATCTATAGGAATAATTGATCCTGTTATAAATGATGCATCGTCACTTAATAAATAACATATTAAATTTGCTATTTCTGTATCTTTTCCAAGTCTTCCAATAGGAAGCTCATTTCCCATTGCTTCTTTTATATTATCTGGAACCATACTTAATATTGGAGTGTCTACATATCCTGGCGCGATAGCATTAACTCTAATATTATCTCTGGCATAAGTTAAAGCTAAAGATCTAGTCATTTGATTGATTGCACCTTTACTAGCTGAATATGCAAAACTAGTTGTTGATCCTACAAGACCATACATTGATGATGTATTAACAACTGCTCCTTTACCATTTTTAAGCATTTCATTAATTACATATTTATTTAATAAAAATATACCTGTTTGATTTACTGAAATAACTTTATTCCATTCATCCATACTTACTTCATGTGGTTTACTAGCACTTCCACCAATACCTGCATTAGCAACTAAGTAATCTATATGATTAAACTTTTTAATTATTTCTTCTATACAATTTTTAACATTTTCTTCATTTGAAACATCACATTTTAAATAAATCGCATTACCTCCAAGACTATTAATAATTTCTTCATCCATTTTTAAATCAAGAATTATTACATTTGCACCTTCACTTAATAATTTTTTTGTAGTTGCAAGTCCTATTCCACTTGCACCACCTGTTACAACAGCAACTTTTTCTTTAAACATATTATTCACCCATTTTCATTATTATCTATTTCTATAATGATTATAACACATCAAATACATTTTTTATTCTAAATTGTAATATTATTTGAATTTAAACATAAAGATTTTTCTTTTTTATTATTATTCTCTACTTCTTGTTTTTTTACAGGTTCAATACATTCTAAAGCATTTTCCATTAATGATACTTTTAATACATCTGCTGGTAAACATGACATATATTTTCCTATTGCTCTTTCTAAATCAAAGTCCGGTTTTAAGATGTAATAAACTTCATCTTCTTTATTTCTACTTATAAAATAAATTGGTTCATCATTATCATACCAAATGCTTGCATAAATTAAATTTATATTTACATCGCTATCCATTTCATCTAAATTTTTTTCTACAATATTATAATACTTTTTTAAATCATTCAATGATACCATTTTCTGCATACCATTACTATCTATATAAGCATATAATAATCCTAAATTATATATATCTTCATAATAAACTCTTGACAAAACAACCACTCCTTTATATAAGAAAATTGTAACATAAAAATAAATAGAATTATCTACTTATTTTTATAAACTAAGTAATATGTAGAAAACTAATGATAAAATTATTAATCCCACTCCAGTACATAAAAGTACTATACCTACTGTTTTATTTATTGTAACTACTTTTTCTACAAATCCTTGTTTTGGATTTTTAGAATTATAAAATACTGGTAGTTCTGTTCCTATTGGCCATTTTTCTTCTGCAAGTAATCTATAATTATGATAAACTCCTATAGTATTTATATAAAATGTATCATCTAGTATATAAAAGTTATCACTTTCATCATTATTTAATACATATTTATTTTTTGATACAATCTTTTTATAGTGTCTATATGCATTATATTTTTTACCATCTACAGTGTACTCAACAACTGGTGATATAGACCTAGCATTATTTGAACCAAGATATTTATACTTTATAACATTTCCTTTTACCATACTTGTACAATTTTTCTTAAGTTTTTTTTCTTTTATAAAAAATAATATTGACAAAATAATTAATAAAATTCCTACTAGAGCTATACAAATTGAAGAAATCATTTGTGTATTCATTTTTTCCACCTCATTATAATTATAGCATAAAAAATAGTCTTATTTTACATATATAGTTTACTAATAAAAAAAGTACACCTTTAATAAAGTGTACTCAATTAATCAATAATTCTATTCATTTACTTCATTAGTATCTATAACTATTAATGGTATATATATTTCATCATCTGTATATCCTGCATGCTGTGAATATAATGGATAATCACCATCAGAAATAAATGCTTTCTTTGTATGAGAAATAGCTAAATAATCACCTAATTCACTTCTAAATTTTGGATTTTCTTCGCCATCACCAAATAATTTCGAATCTATTACTTCTTTTTTTGTATATAAATTAAAATATTCACTAAAATATTTATTAAACAAATTTTCAAATTCTTCTTTTTTACCATCTTTTATAAAAAATGCAGTTGCTCTAGGTTCGATAGATGGAACCCTTTTTAAACATTTTAGAATATCAGGATAATCTTTTAAAAATATGTCTTCTTCATTTAAATGTCCATGATCTGCCACTACAAAAATAATTGTATCATTTAATTTTTTTGATAATTCATATATTTTATTTTCTCTTTCAATAATTAAGTCTTTTATTTTTCCATTATCTGTACCCAAATCATGCATTGTATGATCAGGTTCATCATTATATGCATAAATATATTGTTTTGTATCTTGATTGCATAATTTTTCTATCTTTTCAAACATTTCATCTATACCTTGATATGCATCTTCATCAAATGGAGTAACTTTATATCCTTTATAATTAGTTTCTTCATTAATTCTATCTGTTACTTCTTTGTGCTTTAAATATTTATTTTCATATTCTATTGCATCATCTAGTACTGTCCAAGTTTCATCACCTTTTTTAGTTCCTGCAAATGTAACTATCGTTTCATCAATATCATCAAAATACATTGTCCAACCAAGCATACCAGTTTCACAAGGATTTAATCCTGTTCTCATACTTGTTGTTGCGGCAACAGTAGTTGCTGGAAAAACACTTGTTATATCTTTTATTTTATGTTTCATAAAAAATGAATCATTTAGTAAATGTTTATCTAAAATAGATGTCCCCATACCATCAAGTAAAATTGTTACAACATTTTTAGGACTTTTTTCTTCTAACAATTTATCAATATAACCAATAGTATTGTGTTTATATGATGCACCAAAATATTTTGCTATAGAACATGCAAGGTTTGTTAAACATTCATTATAATTATTTTTTATTTTCATATTTCTCACCTATTATCATATTATACAAATTTCTAATTGTATGTTCTTTATCTACTATATAACTATCTATTAAAGCATTATCAGCACCTACTTTATCACTTCTAATACTATCACCTATCATTATACAATCTTTTTTATTTGTACCATCTATAGCAAGTTCAAATGATTCTAATCCTGGTTTCATAGCATCTTCTCCAGCCACTATTTTATCAATATAATTAAATAATCCTGCTCTTTTTAATCTTGGAATTTGTGTTCCACTAAACCAACTAGTAAGTATTACTATTTCTTTGTTATTTTCTTTTAAATATTTAAACAAATCAACCACACCATCAACTACTTCATCTTTAATAGTTTCACCATTGTAAATCATCCAACCATTAATCGTATCTTCACTTACTGTAAAACCATAACTTTTAAAATAATCACTTAAAGTTTTAGTATTATATCTTGGAAATTCTTGTTCATACTTATTTAAAATACTTTGTTTATTCTTAAAAAATTCTTCTTGCTCATTTTCTAAAATGTGTTCTTTAAAATAATCATCTTCTTTAGACCAATCTGGGATTAATATTGTGTAATCAATATCAAATATATATTTTTTATAATCTTTCATTTTTATCCCTCCATTTAAATAATGCATATATGTTTATTACTAAATACATTACTGACATTAGTAATACCATTAAAGAATCAAAACCACCACTACTAAAATTGATAATCCATAATGTTAAATCTAAAACATTATTAACCAAATATAGTATCCATGATTCATTATATCTTAACATAAGTAAAATTCCTGCAATAAAACTAATAACATTAGTAAATGAATCCAAATATGTTAATCTTTCTCCAGGAATTAATTGTAATAGATATGCGACTAAAAGACCAGTAACTATCGATAAAATTATTGTAATTGCTCCTTTTTTTAATCCTAAACCTCTATTTTCAACAACGTCTTTATTTGAATTTTTATTCCATTCAAAATACCCTTTTATATTTATTGGCATAAAAAATAATAGATTAAATATAACTAAACCATAATTATTATTTTTAAATGCTACATATGATAATGCTAAATTGTTTATAACTCCTATAGGAAAATTAATCTTATTTCCAACACTACTATAATAAGAATTTAATATACCTGTTATTAATACAATCATTCCTACAAAAGTATTTTTTGAAAAAATGCCAATTATTATTGAAATAATACAAACTAATATTGGTACTATTACTTGGTTATATTTTTTATTTTTTAAATTCATAATAATTCCTCCTCTTATATATTTTCTATATACTTAACATTTAGTCTACTATTTTCTAGCAATATAATAAAGTACTGACATTGTATAGTAAAATTTTTCATCTTCAAATTTTAAAAGTAACTTATCCAAAAGCTCTGACATTTCTTTTTTGACATCATCACTAATATTTTTCTTATCATTTGCATTTCTAAAATATATCGAAGATGTAAATAATTTTTTCCTTTCATCTAATGATTTATTAACTGTATCAGTAATATTATGATAAAGTTGTATATCTGAATATCCTATTTCTTTTAAATAACTATATACTTTTTTACCTACATATCTATCAGTGTATTTTGTTATATCTTGCATTCTCATTATTTTATTTTCATATAGTTCAAATATTCTTTCTAATAAATTTTCTTCATCAGGATAACAGAATTTAAAACTATCATCCGGAACTTTTATAAAAAGTACTCCCCTATCAGTAAGTTTACCTTTTAATATATTTAATACTTTTTTAGGATTTTCTAAATGCTGTAAAACATATGATAAACAAATTATATCATACTTGTTTTCACTATTTAAATCCTCAATGTTTTTTAATTCAAAAGAATATTTTTTATTATTAACAAATTTTGATTTTGCTTCATTAATTGCATTTTCATCTACATCAATACCAGTAATATTATCAATGTTTTCATACTTTCCAAATAACATTTCTGTCTTACATCCATTTGAACAACCAACATCTAAAACTTTTAAATTCTCATATTCCAATATTTTAGATTGATTTAAAACAAAATTATCAAAATTTTGATTTTCCATTGCTTGTCTTTCTAATTTTTTTAAATTCCAATTTTTATTTTTTTCTTCCATAAATCATTCTCCTTACTTTAATTATAATACTTTTAATAATATAATTTTTTATAATCTATTATTTACTATATTTCATATAATATCTATTTTCTGTTTTATTTATTATCTTAAATTTCATTTTTTTATATAATGATATAGCTTTAATATTTTTCTTATATACCCACAAATAAACTATAGGGTTAATTTTTAAAATATTTTTAATTATATCTGTCCCTATTCCTTTATTTCTATATTCTTCTTCTAGATATATTTCATCTAATATAGCACAGTCTTCTTTTTTGGCAACTAATAGACATCCTACTTTATTTTTATTACACATAATAATCTTATAATCTGTTATCTCAACTGGTATACGTTCATCAACATAATTATTTATCCTCATTACTTCATCTTTAGGTAAATCATCTGCATATGTAAAAATATTATACAATTTAGACTTTTTTATATAATCAGTATCTTTATTAGTTGCATTTATTAAATTATATTTCAAACTAACTCACCACTTTTCAACAATCATTTTTTAGACATATTTTCTATCTATGGTATATTTCATTTTACATTACGATTGACTTTTTTTGAACTTGTTCCAAAATGGAACAAGTTCAATTTTTATCTAATTATTTATCATTACATATATTGTTAATATCTTTTAAAATTGCCAGTCTTTCAACATTAAATAAATTTGCAAGTTCATAGTTCATTTATATTTAACCAAACATTTTCATCATTTAAAACAACTTCAACTTTTGAATTTCTATTTTCATCTTCATAAAAAATAATATTATTTTCATTTCCAATTAAAGTTTTATTCATAAATAACCTCCTAAATATACCTATATTATACTAAACATTTGTTCTTTAAACAATATAAAAAGAAAGAAAATAATTTCTTTCAAATGTATATCAAAATAAATATATTTACACTTTTTTAAAACAGGATTTATATTATTTATCTATATAAATATTTAAATTTATGTATTTCTAAATTTTTTGTTATAGTATCATATTTCATCACATACATTTCATAAATACCAGAATTGTCAGGTAACTTATCATACTCGTTAGTAGTTTTATTATAAAATAATAAATATGAACTGCTATTAATTTCGCATACTGAAGGTATTAATACTTTTTGTTTTGGTGTCAAATTTTTATATTTGATCCATTTATCACTTTTTTTTATTTTTTCTTCTAAAATGTTAGTTTCATTTTTAGAATAATATACATTAATAAAAGTATAATTTAACTTATCGTTATCAGGAGATTTTTCAAAATTTAAAACATTTAAATCACCATTATTTGGAAGTTTTACATCACTTATATCTCTATATGAATCAATAATTTTATAATCTTGTCCAGGAAATAATAATGAGAAAGAACTAAGCACTAATAATATAAGTATAGCTATGATTCCTACTACAATATTCTTTGTGCATTTTAAATCTTTTCTGATGTATTTAATTCCTAATACAAAAGATAATATTGGAATAGGAAGTAAATACAAAAATAAATAAAAGTTTTTTACCAAACCTATAAAATTTTCACCATAATCTTCTAAAAAAAGTTTGATTAAATAAGGAATAATTAATATAGATAATAATGTAAGTATAAATAATACTTGCATCGTACTATTTACTTTATTTGATGCTTGTTTATTATTTATTCCTTTAAAACTAATATTATCTCCTAAATGATTTTCTAAATTATTAAATTTTTCTCTAATAAAATTTATTGTTTTTAAATCACAAGAATTTTTCTGAATTATTACTGTCATATCATGTTTTGGATATTCAAAATAAAAATTAGTATCACTTTCAACACTCTTTGCAATTTCAGAATAATTAATTTTTAATGTTATATCTTCTGATGTTTGTGTAAAATACTCATTGTAAAATTTGTATTTAATAACTTGTGGCATTTCACCCTTATTCAATAATTTAATATAGGCTTTTTTAAGAAAAGTATTTAAACTTAAATAAGAAATTAATATTACTAACATTTGAAATATAACGAAAAAAATTGCGGTAATTATTGAATTATCAGAAATCATCATTACTATTAATGAAAGAAAAATATTAATTAATAGACCCCTTTTTATGAGTAAAAATCGTATTTCATTTTTTCTTTGAGGATAGTATTCAATCATTTTTCTGTATTCATTCCAATCAATACTACATTCACAAGTGTGTAAACATTCATCATTTGTTTTTTTATTTTTTTCTTCTTTCATTTTAAAACTCCTTTTTATATTTTTCATAATATTCTAAATATATAATTCTAATTACCTATACCATAATCTGAATCAACAACATGGACTTTATAATCTTTGTCAATTTTATCATCTAAAAATATAGTTTGTAATACATGATATCTATTATCAAATCTTGCATACATATTTGTCTTAACTTCAGAATTTAACGAATCTTTTGTTCTTTTAACTATTTTTTTAGATTTGTCAGTATCATGAATAAAATAGTCAAGCACTAATATTTTTTTTCTTTCAGGAGTTTTATATACATAAATATATATATTATCATTTATAATATGATATGAATTTATTCTTCCAAGTTTAGTTTTTCCTATTTTCCAAGAATCATTTTCTTTCTTATAATACATAACATTATGATGTCCTCTCTTGCCATATTCAATATAAGCATAATCATCAAAAACATATTTATTTATGATAGTCTCGTTTGGCTTAAAAAAATTAAAAGCATCATCTACTGATTTAAACTTAAACAAAAATGCATCAAAAGAGTTAATATTAAAAAAAACTAATATTATATATAATAATGTAATTAAGGATTTATTTTTTATGTTGTTTTTAGCAAATTTTTTTATAAGTAAAAAAATGAATATTAGAATCAAGGGAAGAAATAACTGCCTATTAAAATAATTAAATATGTCATAATTAAACTTCATATATTATCAACTCCTAATTAATGAAAAAATATATAAATTTCAACAAGTATTTAAATTTAACTTAATTGTACCATTCATTATTTCAAAATTCAATTATATTTTTAAATAAACCATAGATTGAGCAAACATGTCCAGATACTGATCAAAAAATATATGACTTTACTAGGCACTGGATAACAAACATATAATATTATTTCTTTATTTCTAGTTTAATGTTTAATTTATTACACAAATAATCGGTAAAATCAATTAAATAATCAAAATGTTGATAATATTTTTCATCTAATTCTTTTAAAATACAATATGCTAATTCAAATTCATCTTTGGTTATATCGTTATTTTCTAATGCTTCTTTAAGCTCATCTTCATCTATAATTCTTTTTTCACCTGTAGAAGTAATTATTAAATCTAAATACAAATCATCTTCATATGGAATATCATTTTCTATTCCAATTTTTTTTGCTATGTCAAAATACCATTCAATTATATTTTTATTTTGATCAAATATTATCGTAATTGCATAATTTCCTTTATCAGGATATACTTCTATCCATTCATATCCATTATCTCTAATGCATATATTATTTTTTCCATCAAAAACAATTAAAGGTTTATCTATATTATTTAATTTTAAATCGCAAACATATCCTTTAAACATCTCATCATTAATATATATTTTCTTATAATTATCACCTAAAGAATATGCAAATCTTCTTTTCATACCCTGTCTCCTTTCTAAAATACAAACTGTTTCTACATAATAAATTATTGTATTATGAATAGTTAAACTTTATATGTTTAGTTATTACTGAATATTTCATAACATATACACAGTATACTGGAACATTTATTATGTGTAAAGTAATTAACATTAATTTATATTATATATTTATTTTTTTATAAAAAACTTCTTTTATATTTTCTCCTGTTACTTGATAAGCATTAATACCATGTTGCTTAGCTATATTCACATTTTTTTCATTATCATCAAAGAAGATTATATTATCTGGGTCACATTTAAGTGTATTAATAACTTGTAAGTAAATATCACTTGATGGTTTTATACATTTCATTTTATATGATAAAAATATATAATCAAAATTTATTTTTCCTATTTGTTGTTCATATCTTTTATAATCCATTAACCTAAGATTAGATAAGAGCCCAACCTTATATCCTTTATTCTTTAATTCATTTATAATTTCGATAGTTTCATCATATAAAGAAGTATCTAAACTATTATATATTTCATAAAATTGATTAATGGATAAATCACTTTTACAAAGTCTTAATAATTTATCAATATGTTCTTCATCTGTAACAAGTCCCATATGAGCCTTTAATACTAAATCATCATTCCACCAATATTGTAAAAATTCATCATATGAAATTTTACAATTTAATTTATTATACAAATAATAATCATCTAACGATTTTGCTAAAACATTTCCAAGATCAAATAAAAATATTCTATCCATAATTACACCTCAATATTGCTTTCTATATATTTATAAATATCATTATATGTTTCATATCTATCTAATGAAGTATCAAAATAACAAATATTATTTAAAATACATTCATTATAAAGATTTATACTATTATTAATCGTTTCTTTTGAAATAGATAAAAGATCTTCCTCACTGTATCCATAAGTCCAATCAAGATTAATATCATGTTCTAATATTTTATTTTTCAATTCTTCAGCAGAAATTTCTTTACATCCAATACCAATTATTAAAGAATTTTTAAATATTTCTTTAGCATTTTTAATTAAAATATCTGCTGAATCAATAACATAATAAATATTTCTTTTTAAATGTATATTGTTTTCATTAATTATAAAATTTATAAATTTACAGAAATCTTTATTCTCAATTGTATTTTCTACTGTATATCCAAGTTCAGGATATATATTAATGAAAGCATTTCTAATGCTATCACCACTCATATAGTTAAAATTATATTTTGCACACAATATAGATGCTAATGTAGATTTTCCAACTCTAGATGATCCAATTATTATTATATTTTTCATATTTTTCCTTCTTTCAAAACATGCTTTCGTAATTTATATTTATTATTAACTCTACAACACATACAATCTTATATAGTATGAGGAAACATATCCTCCTCAAACAATCTTTATATTTATTTAGTATTTTTTGGATCAAAAATGTCCTTTTTTTTTATTAAAAATTGTTCTTCTTTTTACACCTAATGTATAATTGATTTTTCTTTAAATTTCAAGAGTTTGTTTACGTTTTAAGATACATACACATTCAACATGGTAAGTATTAGGAAACATATCAAATGCACTTACATCTTTTATATCATACTTTTCTCTTAATACATTTATATCTCTAGCAAGTGTTATTGGATTACATGAAATATAAATTATTTTTTTAGGTTCTATTTCAAGTAATGACTTTAATGTTTTTTTATCACTACCGCCTCTTGGAGGATCCATAATTAAAGTATCAATATTAGTTTCTTTTAATGTATCTATTTTATTTTCTACTTTATCACAAATAAATTCTATATTATCAATATGATTTAAAAGCATATTATTTTTAGCATCTTCTACAGCTTCTTTAACTACTTCAATACCAATTACTTTTCTAGCCTTTTTAGCAAGTAACATTGTAATAGTACCAGTTCCAGAATAAAGATCTACAATGGTATCTGAATTACTTACAAAACTAAGTGCCTTATTATATAATTTTTCAGCAGTTACAGGGTTTACTTGAAAAAATGATTTAGGTGAGACATCAAATACTAGCCCATTTAATTTTTGATTTAAACTTTCTACTCCATGAACTAACTCATTATTAATATAAATACTGCTTACATAATTAAATAATTCAATAAACTTTTCTTTATATTCATTATTTAAATTATCAATACTTATCATTAATTCATCAGAACAAATTCTTATCATAACATTTTTAATTTTATGGTTAACATTTTCTTTTATAAATCCTCTAAATTTTAAAAGAACTTCATTTATTTTTTTATCAGTAATAATACACTCATTTATATCTATTATTTCATTAGTTCTTTTTTTATAAAAGCCAATCTTATCATTTTCTACTTTAAATACAACTTTATTTCTATAATTTTGAATATTATAACTATTAATACTAGATAACTTAATATCCATATTACATATTTTTTTAAAAATAGATTCTATTTTATTTTTCTTAAATTCAAGTTGTGAATTATAATCCATATGCATTAAATTACATCCACCACAATCATAAAAATATGGGCATATTGGTATTCTCCTATTAATACTTTTTTCTTTTATTTCTATAATACTTCCTACAGCATAATTTTTATTTACTTCATCTATTTTTATTTTAACCTTTTCATTTTTTAATGCACCTTTTACAAAGACAATAAATCCATTTACACTGGCAACTCCGTCACCTTCGTTATTCTCTCTTAATATTTCAACATCATATTCTTCATTAATATTCATAACTAACCTCTTATATTTTTATAATAATTAACTTCTTATAATTTATCTATCTTATTTATAAAATTATTTGTTTCTTTATACCATGAATAAATACCTTTTTTTCTCTCTTTGTACTTATTTAATTCTTCTGCATAATTCCATCCGTTTTGTTTATGATTATTTATCCATCTTAATATTGTTCTATTATAACAAGTATCAATATCTGTTCTAATAATTATTATTTTTCCTTTTAATATTGATATATCTTTAACACAATGAAACTGTGCACAATCTATAACAATAGTTTTATCAAAGTTTTTACAATACTCTAATATCTCATTATATATTAAATCAAAATCATCCATTAAATTTGGCAAGGTATCATATTTTTCTCTAAAATATTCTCCTAATTTTTTATTTAATCCTGATGATTTTTCATACCTAACTTCACTAAATATTTCATCAGTATCAATTATTTCATATTCATTACTATTAAAATTATTGTTTGCGTAAGTAGACTTCCCTGAACCACTTTGTCCAGTTAAATTAATAATTTTATCATTCGTTAATTGTTTAACATATGGTTCTTTACCTACAAATCTACTTATTAATAAATCTGATTTAACTTCATATAAATAACTTTCTACTTCTTTCACAAAATTATTTGCATCTTTTCTATCATCTTTATTACCATGAGAAATAAAATCATTCCATTCATCTAACACTTCATCTATATTATTTTTATTAACCTTATCTTTAAGTATTGCATATGCTGTTTTCTTGTAATTCATAATACTTACAACACCTAAAGCTTTATAATATGATTTTTCTGGTATTTTTGATATTTCATAAAAACGAAGGGCTAAATCATCATCAACTTTTCTTGGATTTTTTATAATTATCTTATTAGTTCTATAAATGGTTGTTGATCCCTCTAATTGTACAACTTCAGCATCTTTTGGAATATCTACATCATAGATTGTATCTCCTCTATGTAACCATCTTAAAATACATTCTTCACTACAATAATTAAATCCACCAAAATCTCTTGGATTATCTGCTTTTGAATTCCAATTATTACTTATATTTACTTCACCAATTTTATAATTAAAATCACTCTTTGCGCCACTTGTTGTACCATACATTACTTTTACAAATTTACTCATATTTTCACCAACTAATCATGTTTTATATTTTCAATATTAATCAATTTATTTTTATCATCAAAAGTAAGTTTAAATATTTCACAATAATCAATTTTATCATTAAATACTTCTTCATCATTAAATAAAAACTTATAACTAAAATCTTCTTTACTAGGTATTACTTTACACCAAGTCATAAGTAAAAATAACATAGCGGTTGAATGAAATACTATTGCTATTTTTTTGTCATCATTTTCTAATACATTCATTAAAGCATTAAATGTTCTATCTCTTACTTCTTTTTGACTTTCACCAAATTCTGTTTTAAAATTTTCATCTAAAAATTGTTTTTCTCCAAAATTGTCTGGAAGTTCATCCCATGAATTAATTCCAAATTTTCTTTCTCCAAAATCATTGATTACATTAATTTCTATATTATTATTTTCTGCTATATATTTAGCAGTAGATATTGCTCTTACATAACTTGATGAATATAATTTATCAATATCTTTTAATTCTTCAATATTTAACTTTTCTCTAGCAATATTTTCTCCTTCAATTGATAATGGTTGTTTTTCATTTTGAATTTGTAAACTATCTATATTTTTATCATTATTAACCTTTAATGGTTTCGAGTGTCTTACAAAATATACTTCTTTAATCATTTTATTACCTACTTTCTTTATAATATTATTTTAACATATTTTTTAGCATAATAAAACTTTAACAATAAAGTTAAAGTTTCATATTCTATTTATATAAAAATTTTTTATAATATTATTTTTTTTCTTTTCTACCATTTCTTGGTACAAAAGCTAGGATTTTGCCTTTATTATCTATTTTTGTTTCTTCATAATAATTTTCTGGTTCTTTATTTCCTTTTAGTACAGCTTTTATTTTATTTTTTAAATCTATATATCTATCATCTTTTTGCATTCTTTTGTATTCTAATTGGTCCATGATATCTACAAATTCTTGTGCTTCATCATCACCACTTTCCTCAAAAGATTTTATTAATGCTCTCTCTTTAAGTTCTCTTTCAAACTCATAGTCATCTTTATCGTCAAAAGTTTCATAAAAATCTTCGTCAGACAATAATGAATTAACACCATATTCATTATTATAATCTTCAATTTCATTTTTTATTGTTGGATCATCTGCTATTTTTAAATCATTAGCAATAAATTCTAACAGTTGTGTTCCTGAAAAATATCCGCATAAGTCTTCTGATTTTTTTTGTACATATTCAATAATCCAATACATCATTTCTTCTCTTTTTATATCATTATAATTTTCAAAATTATCTTTTATCCTATCTAAGTCATTTTTTACCGGTTCAATTAATTTTATGTTTGCTTGTAAATATTCAGCTAAATTTGAATCATATGAGGCAATATAATTTATAATAAAATTAATAGTTCCTACTTTTTCTAATTTTTCTTTACTCTTAAATTTTGAATGTACTAATTCTTCTAAAGATAAACCTTCCTTAGTAAGTATTAATGAAACCATTTCTTTTGCAATATAATCAATTATAGTTTTTCTACCTTCATAAGTTTCCTTAAAACAAATAAATCCCATTTGAAGAAAATTAATTACATCATAATCTTCTTCACCCTTCATTTCACTCATATATGATAAATTTAATAAATGGAACATACCTTTAGCATCAATAAAACTATCATTTTCTGCTATATTCTCATAATCTATTTTTACTAATTCACTAACAATAATATTAATTTCAAAAATATCTGTTTCATTATCAGAACAATTTGAAAAATCACGTGCTATTTTTTTAATAAATTGTTCATCATCTTTAAACTTTAATACTAAAAACTTCATCAAATTAAAATTCTTTTTTAATTCGTCGTCACACAAATTATACATGCTTTTATCATTACTAAAATCAATTATTTCTTTTATAAACTCTGGATTACTTTCCAATTCGTCTATGTCATAATCATCAATACTTTTTCCTAATAGATAATCAGACAATAATTTTCTACTATATTTTTTCAATTATATCTCCCCCTCTTTAATACTGGCACATATACTACACTTTTTTTCTTTTTTGTCAAATTTTCCATTACTTCACAAAATTTAAGTGTGGTTTCACTTTTCTAGATACAAAAACTAAGATTTTACATTTATTATCTATATTTCTTCATAATAATTTTCTACTATATTTTTAAAGTACCTTTAACATTTATCTTGTTAATACTAATTTTTTTACCAATTTTTTTCTATCACTCTTTAAAAAGGCTATATATTTATCATTAACAGTATCAACCTCTAATTTGTTTTCACCTAATAAATGAGCTTTTAACTCTAATAAAACCTTTATCTTTTTTTTACAATCTTTGTCTTTTATAGAACCATACATTCCAACACAAATATCATTATTATTAAAGTGAAGTAATTCCCAATTTTCAATTAACTTATCATCATATGGATTTTGAGTAATGAATTTACCAACAAATTCCTCCTCACTTTTAGGACCAACAATTATTGATTTATCTTGACAAATTGTTAACTTAGAATTTTCTTTTCCCATAGTTTCACCAAAAGGTGATATTATTTTTGTATTTGGTAAAGCAATTGAATCATATTTTCCTTTACCTACTTCCGCAACTTTTGAATCATTTATATCTAATCCAAAATTATGTAAATAACTCCTATAAATTTTTGAAATTTTTTCCTGTGTTTCTAGCCATTCACTAAATTCTTCAAAATAATATATTGAATTTAGATCTATTTTCTTAAATCCCTTTGATTTGTTAAATTGTGTTAACAAACAATATAAATACTCATTCATTTTCATTCCTCCTAATCAATATAAATATTCCTTTTTATTTTTGAGTTTCTTAATTTTTTCAACGCATTTTCTTCTATTTTTCCTATTCTCGCTCCACTCAAACGATAAATATTTCCAATTTGTTCTAATGTCTTAACACTTTCATCACCAATACCAAATATTTTAATTAATATATCGATTTCTCTTTCCTGTAGTTCACTATGATTTACTATATAATCAATAGATTTTTTTATAAGTACATCGTTTATTACTTCATCTTCAAAATTAGAATCATCTTTCGGTGTTAAACTAAAATCTTCCCTCAATGATATATCCGCCAATAAATGTCTCATAAACATTAACTTTGTTTTAGATGGAATATTATTATCATTTATATTTATTTTAGAATAAATATTTTGGAATGTTTGAAAACATTTATATAAATAATTTTCTGAACCTTTATAACAATTCCATCCATCAATATATTCAGCATTTCTAACCTCATTTAAATAATCTTCGAATGTAATATCATCATTATTTCTTTTTAACAATAAAAATATTTCCATCAAGTCTCCAAAGTTATATAGAGTTATAAATTTACTTATTTCAATATCTTCTTTTTGAGGTACAAATATACTACTTAAATATGAATAATACGTTTTTCCAAATAAAGATGAAAAGCATGGAACATTTAATAAATTTCCATTATCAACTTCATTTATATAATATTCTATAGTTGAAGAGATAATATCATCCATATCATAACTACCATTTTCTAGAATATCCAAATCACTATTTTTCAAGCAATTTAAAATGACATATATTGTTGAATTAATAAGATTATTTCTCATTTTAATTTTTTTATCATCATCATTTTCTTTTATCATTTCTTTATATAATTTTTGCGCTTCATTTAATTTCAATCGTGGATAATTTTTTATTCTTTCAAACCACATTTCTAATTTATCCATAAATCCCCCTATTTTTGTTTTAAATAAATCTTTTACATTTTTTATAGATAAACAACAATAATAATATTCTTTTGTTTCATAAATAATACTATAATTATCATTTATACTATTTATTAAATTTTTTATATGATAAAATTTTTTCTGTTTATTTTTATCTTTATTTTTTCCAAACATTCACTATTATTGTGTAATATTCCAAGTTGTGCAATATCAACTGTAGTAAATAAATTTTTATGTAAATATGTATCAACGACCCGACCTTTTATAATTATAGAACCCGATTGTTCCCCTTGATACACCATAAAATTCTTTTTTTCTCAACTAAAGTACCATATGTTTCCTTAATTCATACAAAATCATTCAATATGATTTTCTGAATTTAATTCAATATTTTTATATTTTCTTTTCTTATTAAATTGATTAAATACTTCATTTATAGATTCCTCCTTTTTGAAGGCAGGAGATTAATGATACACTTTTTTTTAATCTTTGTCAAGTCTTTTTAAAATAAAAAAAGGTTTAAAAACCTTTTCTAATTGAAAGACTGCGCTTATAAACCATATCATGAAAATAATTTGCTACTTCTTTTAAATCAAGTTTTTCAAAATCATTTTGAATTTCTTTTAAAAACTGAGCTTGTTCTAACCTACTAAAATCTCTTAATACTGAACCAGATCCATCATCTGAAGATAATTCTACTCTAGTTGTAATTGCGGGAATAGAATTTTGCTGTAATTGTTCGAATTCATTTGGTTTACGCAAGAAAAGTGATTGAAAATATCTTCTATCTTGTTTCTTATTATAATTTGCAACTAATGTTGAATATTTAAATTGTTCTGATAATTTATTTTTTGAAATCAATAAACTATGTTGTGGATTTTCATCTTTTGATTGTTTAATTATTTTATATCCTTCAGGAAAGTTTAATACTAATGATAATTCTTCTAATGGTTTAAAATCAATAAATGCTTTACTCCTCATATTCCATTTAGAATATTCATTTAATAAACTATCTTTATTATTTTCTACTGTTTGATACTGATAATTATCTATTTTTCTTAATCTATCTTCCTCAAATTGTAATAAATTTCCATTACTAATATCAACTATTCTATGTAAAACATCAATCGTGGCACTTCCATTTGGATCTAAAGTATATGTATTATCCATTATATATTCTATTTCCTTTGGAGTTATATTAAACAAATCAACATATTTTTCATTCATAACTATTTTTTTCATATTAACGCCTAATAAATGTGCCAATTCAGATTCTTTTATCTTAAAATTAATTATTTGTTCATCTGTAAATGTTGCGATTAATGTTTTATTATGATAAATTTCATAATAATTTCTAACTGCTTCATTTAATAAACCCATAGTATTTTGAATATCTTCCAATTTCATATATAAATCTTCTGATTTAATTATTTTATCTTTTGGTTTATTACCATTAGTAATTTCAACATATCTATCAAATTTTTCTTTTCCTGTAGTCATTAAACTATCATAATAAGACAAAATTTTTTTCATGTATTCATTAATAAATAAAAATATTTCATATGAGGAATTATCACTAAATACATAATTATAAGTTGGTGAATAATTAACCAATATTTTATTGGTTTCACTAATAATAACATCACTCAATTTTTCTTTAGAAACATCAAAATTTTCTCCTAATATTACTGACATTTTTAATAATAAATTATTAATATTTAATATATTATTATATTTTAATTCATCATTAATATTGGACAATATTGCAAGACCATTCTTAACTACTGGATTTTCTAAAATTTCTTTTTCCATAAAATTCTCCTATTAAAACTATTTATATTTTTGGGTTTTCTTAAAATGATATTCATCATCTTTTATATGTTCAAATCCTGCCTTTTTTACAGCATTTATAGAGTTTAAATTAGTATTTTCTATTCTTGCGACAACTTCATCAAATTGTGGATATTTATTTAATAAATATTCACTAAATTCTTTTTCAAACTGTGAACCTAAATGCTTACCTCTAAATTCAGGTAATATTCCAAGCCCTATTTCTATTTCTTCTTTTAGTAATTTGTTATCTCTTTTTTCTTCTGGATGATAATTTAAAAATGATAATCCTATTAATTCATTATTATATTTTATAATATAACAATTAGTTATATTATCTTTCATTTTTAACTCAATATTTCTCTCTACAAATCTTTTTATATCCCCGCTAATTAATTCACTACCATCAGATTTAATCATGTTTTCAAGAAAAATTAAGTGTTCTTTATCACTTAAATTAAACTCAACTAATTCAAAGTTATTCGTTTTCATCCTCTTCCTTCTTCCTTTTAATTATATACCTTTTTATAACGTAATTTAAACATGACTTTATTTTTCTATAATATGCTTGATATTCTTAGAATTTTTCATAAGTTCATATGCTGAATTAGGTAATAACTTATAATTTTGTAAATCATTTATATTAACCCAATAAAATATTTGACCCTTATTATCTTTACAAATAAAACTTTCTTGATTAATATCTTTATTATATATAGATTTATAACAAAAACAGTATTGCATAATTTTTTTATTGTCTTTTTCTAAAAAATTTTCTTGAATAGAACAAAGTTCAAATTCTAAATCAAATCCTGTTTCTTCTTTTATTTCTCTTTTTATCGCATTTAAACTATCTTCATAAATTTCTATTCTTCCACCTGGAAGCATAAAATAATCTCTATCAACTATTTTAAATAACAAAACTTTTGTTTTATCTTTATTATATATAATTGCTGATGCTCTTGCATTAAATCTTATATTATCTATTTCAAAATCCAAGTTCATGCGTTACCTCCATAATACTAATAATTTAAAATTTCTATACTTATTTTTTTTCTTAAAATAATATTCATCATTATATTATCCTTCTTTTAGTTCATAAAATTATAATATATTTTTGCTAATATAATCTAATATATAATTAATACAATCATTTGAAATATTATCTAATTCTTCTTCATTCATCACTCTATAAAACAAATTACTTTTATACAATTTTGAATTATCAACTTCTTTATTCGATTTTTCTATATAGTCAATTAAAAACTCTCTATCAAAATCTCCTATCTTCAAGTTTTGTATATTATTTACACACTTTATATCATTAAATTTTGGTATTAAATGTTTTCTTAATAAATATTTATCATATTTTCTAAAATCACCTTGCTTATATTTTTTTGAAATTTCACACATCTTTCCATTTTTTAATTTTACCATATATGGCATTCCATCATCATTAAATATACAATGATTTCTAAAAAAATAATTATTATAAAATCTATCTGTAAGTAAATGAATTAGGTATCCCATTATTATAGGATCATTTAATTTTGATTTATATTCATATATAAATTTATCTGGATTTGCAAGTTCACTTTCATAAGTACCCTCATACTGATAATGAGATTTTGCATGATTTTTATTAATAGTTAAATCTGGTAAAACACTACCTAACATAATTGAATCTAAATCTAATTTTAATTTTTCATTTACTTTTTTTGCAATATACATATGAATTTTATGACTAGGCATTTTTACCTCCTAGTGATGGATAACTACTTAATAAATTCTCAACAACATCACGTATTTTACAATTATCATTTCCTACCTCATAATGTAATTTTAAAAATGAGTCTAATACATTTTCATGTTTTAACATCTCACTAACTAAAACATGCGCTATAACATATCTTTGCGATTTATTTAAAGATAAATCTTTTTCTTTTTCAACTTGTTTTATTCTTTTTTTATCAGATAACTCATCAAAGAAAACTGATTTTTTTATAGGATTACTTTCATTTTTAATTACTTTTAATAAATTTTCTTCATTTATATTAAGATTATTTAATTTTAACTTAATTAATTCACTTTCAATTAATACATTTCTAGCTTCTTCCTTTGCACCATTTAATCTTTGATGCTTTCTAAGATTAAAATCATTTTCAGTAATTGTACCACTTTCAACTAAATACTCTCCTAATAACATTTCACCAAGTATTGATACAGATTCACCAAAGTATTCTCTAGTCCATGTAGATAATTTTTTACCATTTTCATCTTGTTTTTTATTTTCATTTAATTTATGAAGCATTTCATGAAAAATTATAAATATATCTTTAGGTGTATTCTCATAATAAATATGAACTATTCCATAATCATCAACACAATCTGGATATTTTAATTCATCTTTAAATTGGTCTCTAGGTAAAATTTCAGCATTTTTAATTTTCTCATTAAAACTTTGAAACATTTTATCATCAATGATTTTAATATATGATGAAACTATTTTTATTGAATCGTTTACACTAAAGTTTCTTGACCATTTATTTGTCTCATAATCATCTAATTTTTCTGTTAATACTCTTTCACACATAGGAATGACTGTATCTAAAGTACTTATTGCAATTTTATTATCTTTTACATACATAGAAACAATTTTATCAATTTCATTTAAATCCATAAAATCACCACCTAAAATACTACTATTATTTTAACACATATTAAAAATTAAAATAATCATTTTGTTAATTGTAGATGCTTATTTTACATTAATTCATACTATATTTTTCATATTTTTGGTTAAACTAACTAAAAAAGGAGTTTTTTTATGAATATAGAAGATTTAAAAAAATTTAAAAAATATAATCCTGATTTAAAAATAAGAGAATTAAAAAATGGTAATACTACCGTTTACATTATATATTTTGAAACATTATGTAAAAGTAATACCATTAATGATTTTATTTTAAAGCCTATTTATGATGATAAAATAAAGTCATTAGATGATATTAAAAATAAGTTACCTTCTGGTAATTTATTAGAAATAAATGACGAAAATACATTATATGATAATCTTTATTCAGGATTTACAATTATTTCAATAGATAATAAGTTTATTTCTTTTGAAACAAAGGAATCACTTGATAGCGGTATAATTGCCGCGACTAATGAAAAAGTAATTAAAGGTCCAAAAGATGCATTTACAGAAAACTATCAAAGTAATGTAGGCCTTATTAGAAAAAGAATTCGCTCTAAAAATTTAAAAATTAATGAATACACAATTGGTACTAGTAGTAAAACAAAAGTTGCTTTATTTTATTTAGATGACATTGTAAATAAAGACTTAGTTAATAAAATTGAAAAAAAACTAAAAACTATGAGTTTAGATTATGTTGCAAACAGCAATTATATCATTGATGCGATGAGTAAGAAAAATAATATTATGCCTACGAATATAATGACAGAAAGGCCTGATTTAACTAGTTTTCTTCTTATGGAAGGAAGAATTGCAATTATGGTTGAAAATTCACCTCAAGTAATCATTATACCAATGTTTTTTTCTGATACGATTCATACTATTGATGATTATTATCAAAATTCAAAAAATGTATCTGTTACCAGAATAATTAGGGTTATTGCATTTATAATATCCGTAACAATACCTGGAATGTATCTTGCACTTACTACATTTAATCAAGAAGCACTGCCTACTAGTTTATTAATTAATTTTTCTATTCAAAGACAAGGAGTTCCTTTTCCAAGCATTGTTGAAGCACTAGTTATGTTTCTTATATTTGAAATATTAAAAGAATCTGATACAAGAATACCTTTTGTAGTTGGTACATCAATGTCAATAGTTGGTGCATTAGTTTTAGGACAAGCCGCTGTTGATGCAGGTCTAATATCCCCTATTATGATTATAATAATTGCAGTCTCATCAGTAACATCTTTCTTATTTAATGATAATGATCTTGTTAACGCTATTAGAGTTTGGAAACTAATATTCATTCTTTTATCTGCCTTTGCAGGACTTTATGGATTCTTTATCGCACTTTTATTATTCCTTGTAAAAATATCAAGTATGGACTCATATGGATTTGATTATGTAACTGTAGATGGTATTTTAAAATCTAATATACAAAAAAATGGTATTATTTTAACTAAAAAATTTAAACTAAATAAAAGAAATTCTGTTTTAACTAAAAATACTGAAAGGAGATAATTTATGAAAAAATTTGTATTAATTATAATAACTTTATTTATTTTATTAATATCTTCTGGATGTTATAACTATAAAGAAATAAATGATATGGCAATAGTAAGTTCAATAGGAATTGATAAAGATAATAAAAATGATAAATACATTGTAAGTGCTCAAATAATGAATTCAAAGGAAAGTGAAGATAGTGAAGATAGTCAAATTACTGTATATACAAAGGAAGGAGATACAGTACATGAAGCACTTAGAAATATAACTTTAAAATCTCCTAGAAAATTATATGGTAATCATTTAAGCAAAATAGTTTTGTCTGAAGAGGTTGCAAAAGAAGGTATTGATAATATACTTGATATATTTAATAGAATAACCGAAGTTAGAAATGAATTTATTATAACAATTGTAAAAGAAGATAAAGCAAGTGATGTATTAAAAGTTTTAACAACAACAGAATCGATACCTGCAGAATATGTTAAACTTAGTTTAAAAATTGCAGATAAAACAAGTGGTCTTACATACGCAACTAAACTAGATGAATTCATATCACTATATCTAAAAAAAGGTATTGATCCTGTTGTCCCAGTACTTAAAATTGACAAAAAAGAAAAAAAAGGTACTACTATAAATAATATAACAACTACAAATCCTATTTCAAAAATAGTAATTGAAGATTTAGCAGTAACAAATAAAGGAAAACTTGAGACTTATTTAAAAAATGAAGAAGTAATTGGTTATAATTTTTTAAGGAACCAAATTCAAAAAATGATTATACCAGTTAAATGTGATGATGAAAATAATTATGCTTCTATTTTGATTTTAAAAAATAAAACTAAAAGTAATACTGCAAAAAAAGATAATAAATACATTATTAATTTTAATATTAATTCTGAAGCGATTATAACGGAATACAATTGTAAAAAAGATTTGACTGATGAAAAGGTAATAAAGAAATTAGAAAAAGATACTGAAAAAAAGATTAAGAGATATATAAAAAAATCTTTGAATAAACAAAAAGAAACAAAAGGAAAATTTTTAGGACTTGAAAGAATAATATATCTAGATTATCCAAAATATAAAAATGAAGATTATAGTGTTAAATATAATGCAAAAGTTAATTTAGTACGAAAAGGAGAAATAAGAAATTCAGTAAAAGGAGAAAATAATTATGAATAAAAAAATAGGACACAAAGGTTTTGCAAGTCTACTCTTTTTCTTATCACAAGAAATCTTTTTAGGAGTTGGACTTACAAGGATTCTAAGTATTAGTGAACAAAATTCATGGATATCTATTTTAATTGCATTTGTAATTGGTTTTATTTTTTTAAATATGATTATGTATGTGATGAATTATAAAAAAGATTTAAATGTATTTGAAAAAATTGACATTTTATTTGGTAAATTTAGTAAAATAATTAATTTTATTTTATTTTCTTTGGTAACCTTATATTTTATGTTTTCGTTATGGAATTTATCTATTTATATACAAAATAAATTCTTAGATCAAACTCCCAAATTTTTAATTATGTTTTTATTTTTAATACCTGTAATTTATATTGTTAACAAAGATATTAAAACTATTTCAAAAGTGTCACTAATATGTTTCATTTTATCAATTGTAGAGTTTTTAGCCTCTGTTTTTGGCCTTGTTAATTATATTGATTTTAATAATTTTAAACCTTTATTTACAAATAGTTTTAATGAAATAATATCTAGTTCATTTATAATTATAGCTTATTTTATTACTCCTTTTTCTCTCATATTAATTGTTCCAAAAAATACTATTGATGAACCTAAGAAATTAAATAAAAGTTTTATATATTTTTACATTATTGGATTTTTAGAATTACTTTTAATTACAAGTTTTATAATAAGTATATTTGGTATTGACTATGCAAAATTATTTTATTACCCTGAATTTTCTCTTTTGAAAAAAATTAGTTATTTTGACTTTATTGAACATGTTGAAAATTTATTATCTTCTCAGTGGTTATTTTCTTTATATATTGGCTCAGTTATAAATCTTTATTTTATAAAAAATTATTTAAAATATTTAAATATTAAGAAATTAAAAACAAAAAAAATAATTTATTATATCATTATATTTGTTTCATTATTTATATCTCCAAGATTATTTATGAATACTACAATAGAGTATCATGTAGTAAAGGAATATTTTATTTATTTATATAGTATTCCTATTTTTGTACTTTTAATTATTGCAATAATTTTAATAAGAAAAGAGAAAAGAGCAAATTAAAGCTCTTTATTTCTTTTGTAATGAAACATATATTGAATAACAAGTCCTGAATATTTACCAAACTTTTCTTCTGTAAATTTTCTAATATTATTAACTCCCTCAATATTATATTTTCCTTTCATAAATTTTTTTACCCATGTATCTATTGGAAATACATCAAGTCTACAGTATGAAAAAAGTAAAATGCATGATGCAACTTTTTCCCCTATTCCTTTATTACTCATTAAATAGTCTAATGCATCTACCGAATTCATATCATTTATCTTTTTTAAATCAAATTCTTTATTATTTACTTTTTGAACAAATTCATATAAATACTTATCTCTAAATCCAGTTTTTAAATTTCTATAATCTTCTATCGAAACATTTTTAAGTTTTTCTTCATTTGGAAATAAGTAATATTCTTTTCCATTAAAAATAATTTTTTCTCCATATTTTTCTGATATTAAATTTAGTGAATTTCTAATTTGAGGAACACCATTATTTGCGGATAAGATATAACTTATAGCACATTCAAAATTTGATTGATTTATTATTTTATATCCAGCGCAACTTTTAACTATATTCTCCAAGGTATTATCACTTTTTAATATTTCTTTATCCATTTCATCGTAACTTCTATTTAAATCAAAATAATTCCTAATAACATTTTCTAAATCTTCCTCTTTATTTGATGTTACAACTAAATCGTTTTTATCTTTTTTTATATTTATTACTCTATCACTTAAAATAATTGTGTATGAGTTATCTGCTTCTTTTTCATATCTAAAAATTTGACCACATGTAACTGTTCCATCTAAATCAATGTATATATCTTTTATTCTTAACATAATACCGCCTTCTTTAAATTAATTTTATCATATTTAGTATATTTTTTACATAGTTAGCCATAATAAAACTGTAAAAGGAGATAAGAAATATGACATGTAAAAATAACGACAGTAAAAAGAAAATTGTTTGTAAGAAATGTGAATGCAAATATGATGAAAATGATAACATTATAGTTACATGCACAGAATGTGAAGATGGAGAAAATAAAACAATTACTTGTACTTCTTGTGACTGTACTGATAATGATAATGGAAATACAGAAATATGTTTAAAAGGATGTAATTGTAAAAATAATGATACTGTTTACATTAGTTGTACAGAATATACTGAAGATTTAGATTAATTTTAAATCTTTTTCTTTACAATAATAATTATTATCTGTAAAATTAATATAGCAAAAGGAGTGTAAAATATGGAATTATTATTCTTATGTATTAAAGTATTTTTAGGAAGAATGGTAGATGTATCTTTATCTACATTACAAACAATGTATCTATTTAAAGGAAAAAGAAATTTAGCAACTATAGTCGGATTTATTGATGTACTTATCTGGTTCTTAGTTGTTAGAGAAGCATTAAATACAAATTTACAAAGTATTTGGATAGCATTTGCATATAGTGGTGGTTATGCTGCAGGTACTTTCTTAGGAAGTGGTATTTCTAAGATAGTTATTAAAGGAACTGTAAGTGTACAAGTAATAACTAAAAACACTAAAAACAAAGTTTTATCTGCATTAAAACATTCTGACTTTGCAGCATCTGTTGTTGAATGTAAAGGTGTTCATAGAGAAGATACTAACTATATGATTTATGCACAAATTGATAATAGAAAATTAAAAGATTTTAAAAAGATGATAACTACATTAGATCCAAGTGCATTTATAACTGTTACTGAAAATAAAGAAATTTTAAATGGATATTTTGGTAAATAAAAAATTACTTCGTAAATTGAAGTAATTTTTTTATTCAAACATAGAACTAATAATTATTATCAGTATACCAATTAAAATTCCTGTAATAGATAATATTTTATTTTTACTATGTAATACATGTGGAAGTAATTCAAAAAATACTATATAAATTATCATTCCAAGTGTTAAACAAAGTAATATTCCTATTACAAAATCACTTATTAATGAACTTATTAAAGCCATTAAAAGGCCACCAATGAATGTAGATATTGTAGACAAAAGAATCATTAATATTCTTTTTTTCTTATCTTCTTTTTTTAATGTTGAATATATAACCATTCCCATAGGAATATTATGAAGTCCAACACCAAGTGCCATTAAAAGTCCTAACTTAACTGATTCTGTTGTTATACTGTAAACAGCCATACCTTCAATTATATTATGAAGAACAATTGCTATAGTTGATACAATACCAATATGAAGTAAATTTTCTTCTGTACATTCATGTGATAAACCATGTTCATGATCATGTTCTGGTATAAATATATCAAGTAATTTTAATATAAGAACACCAATAACTACAAATATAATTATTAAATAAATCTTATTAGAAAATGTTTCATATATTTCAGGAAACAAATCAGAAACAGCAAGTGAAATCATACATCCAAGTGCTACTGATATAGATAAATTTTCTATTAATTTAGTATTTTTTGATATCTTAACTAAAAAAACTCCAATTAGTATAAAAAGTCCTAAAACAAATGTAATTAATAATCCCATTTTTTACCTCCTATATTGTTTTAATTATTTCTCTTGCCTTATTAATAAGTTCTTCTTTTGAATTTGAATTCATATATTTTCTTTTTAATATAAATCTTTTCATAAATTTTATTCTTCTTCTAAAGAAACTATCTCTTTTCATAACTTCTTTGAAGGCAACATTATTATATATATCACCATATGTAAGTTCAAGTACTCTAAATAAATAACTTAAAAGTTCTTTTTTACCTTTTAAATTTAGATTTTTCCACAGCATAATATCATTAAATATATAAATACTATTCATAAGTTTTAATGATTCGTATTTTTCTTTATCAAATTTTAAACCTTTTGTATACTCATCTAATTTTTCACAGGAAGACAATATATCTAATATTTTAGCACTTCCAAATAAATTCATTCCCATAATACTTTTAGGATTAAATCTATATCTATAAAGTACTTCATTTAAATAAACTATTTTTTTAGCCTTTAGTATATTTGAAATAACAAATGGTAAATCTTCAAAGTATATTCCTATTGGGAATCTTGAATCACCTATTAAACTTCTTTTAAATAATTTATTACAAGGACCTGCAGTTTCTAAAAGAAAATAGTCTCCTTTATTTATATCTACTTCTATAGTTTTTTCCTTTAACTTTGGATATAACTTTCTATCTGCATATTCTATATTTGATATACTTCTACTAAAATCATATCTAACTACATCAGAATCATATTTTTTAGCAGCATTAAATGCATCTTCTAAAGTATTTGGCTCAATATAATCATCAGAATCAATAAACATAATGTATTCGCCTTTTGCTTTATCAATACCTTTATTTCTTGATGCACCTGGTCCTGAATTTTTTTTATTTTCTATAACAAAAAAATTAGAATATTTTGTTTCATATTCTCTAATTATATCAAGACTACTATCTTTTGATTTATCATCTATTAATATTACCTCATAATTTTTATAACTTTGTGAAAGTATACTATCTAAACATTGTCTAATAAATTTTTCTACATTATATACTGGAATAATAATACTAATCATTTTTACTTCACCCTATCCATAGATAAGATTATATCACATTTCGAAATATTTTTTAGTTTTTTCTAAATATTTCTTTCTTTTTTCTAACTTTTCTGGATTATGTGCAAGAGCATCACATCTTTGTACTTCAAGTCTTTTTTTAAGCAAAGAAGGGTTTTCTTTTACTTCCCTTTCTCTTATTGGATAATCATGATTTTTTACTAAATAACATACTTCTTGAATAAAATCTTTATCATATTCTAATCTTTCTAAAACAATTCTTGTTATTTTTTCTGAATAAATAGGATGATTAGGATAATGCCTTATCCCACCCTTTTCAACATAACAATATGGTTTACTTATATCATGAAATAAAAGTGCCATTCTAATAGAAAAATCTTTTTTAGATAAGGAAAGCGCATATAATGTATGATTAAATACATCTAGATGATGATGTGGATGTTTATGATCAAACCCTATCATTGGTTTAATTTCAGGTATTATATTTAAAATATATTCTAAATTATTATTAATTTCTAAAATAACATCATCACTCATTAAAATATTATATAAATTCATTATAATCACCTATGCTTATTATAACAAAAAAGGTAAACCTTTTAAAGTTTACCATTATTTTATTTCAATACTTTTTTTAGTATCAACTTTTTCTTGTTTTGGAATAACAAGTTTTAAAGTACCATCTGTAAATTCTGCTTCAATTTCATCTTCTTTGATATCTCCAAAGTTAAATGATCTTTCACATTTTTCATATACTCTTTCTTTTCTTATATATTTCTTGTCATCTTCTTCATTTTCTTCTTCTTTCTTTTCACAAGAAATTTTAATTACTCCATTATCACATTCAATATTGATATCTTCTTTTTTAAATCCTGGAATATCCATAACTACATTATAGTTTCCATCCTTTTCAAAAATATCACATTTCATAGATTTTTTAAATCTACTATCCTCATAATCATCTAATAAACTATCAAAAAACATTCTGCTTGGTAACATATTCATCATTCCTTTCTTATTTATTATGCACCTAATCTATATTTTTTATTCTATTTTGATAATAAGTCACATATTAAATTACTAATTTCTGTTGGATTTTCTATTGAAAGTCCTTCAATTAATCTACTTTGTGAATAAAGAATTTTAGTATATTCGCTAAATCTTTCTTTATCACTTTTATATAATTCTTTTAATTTATCTGCTATCTTATGTGAAGAATTAATTTCAAGTATTATTTTTGCATTAATACTTTGATCAGTAGGCATAGCATTAAGTACCTTTTGCATTTCTATTGAAACAGGTCCTTCACTTACTAAACATACTGGATGATTTTTAAGTCTATGTGTAAATCTAACATCTGAAATATCACTACCGATAATTTCTTTCATTGAATTTAACATTTCTTTGTTTTCATCATTTATTTTTTTAATTTCTTTTTTTTCTTCTTCAGTATCTAAATCTAAGTTTTCTTCAGAAACATTAACAAATTTTTTACCATCATATTCCATTAATGATTTAATAGCAAATTCATCAACATATTCTGTTAAGTAAAGAATGTTATAACCTTTATCCTTTACTTTTTCTACTTGTGGAAGCATATTAATTTTATCGATTGTTTCACCACAAGCATAATAAATATTTTCTTCATCATCTTTCATAGATGAAACATATTCTTTTAATGTTATATATTTTTCATCTTTAGATGAGTAGAACAAAAGTAAATCTTTAAGTTCATCTTTATGCATTCCATAGTCATTGTATACACCTAATTTTAATTGCATACCAAATTCTTTAAAGAACTTTTCATATTTATCTCTTTCATCTTTAAGCATACTTTCAAGTTCACTTTTAATTTTCTTTTCTATATTACTAGCGATTAATTTAAGTTGTCTATCTTGTTGTAAGATTTCTCTTGATATGTTAAGTGATAAATCATCACTATCAACAACACCTTTAACAAATCCAAAATAATCAGGAAGTAAATCAGAACATTTATCCATTATAAGTACACCATTAGAATAAAGTGCTAAACCTTTTTCATACTCTTTTGAATAATAATCAAATGGAGCATGTGCTGGTAAGAATAATATTGCTTTATAACTTGTCATACCTTCTACACTTGTATGAATAACTTTAATTGGATTTTCATAATCATAAAATTTACTTTGATAGAAATTATTATATTCTTCTTCAGTAATCTTATTTTTATCTTTTTTCCATAAAGGAATCATACTATTTAATGTTTCTTCTTTTGTTACATCTTCATATTCATCTTTAGAACCTTTCTTAAGTTCTCTTCTTGTAACATTCATTTTTATTGGATATCTAATATAATCAGAATACTTTTTAACAAGTGTTTCTATAGTATAAGTATCTAAGAAGTCACTATAATTATATTCTTCATTATCTGATTTAATTTTTAAAATAATTGTTGTTCCATAAGTATCTTTTTCATCTTTTGTAATTGTATAACCTTCAGCACCAGTGCTTTCCCACTTATATGCATCTTCTTCATTATACTTTTTACTAATTACCGTTACATCATCACTAACCATAAATGATGAATAAAATCCTACACCGAACTGTCCTATTATATTTACATCTTTTTTCTTTTCGTTTTCTTCTTTAAATTGTAATGAACCAGACTTTGCAATCATACCTAAGTTATTTTCAAGTTCTTCTTTATTCATACCAATACCGGTATCAATAATCTTAAGTAATCTATTTTCTTTGTCTATTTCTATTTTAATGCATAAATCTTTTTTATTTACTTTTATACTTTTATCAGTTAATGACTGATAATAAAGTTTGTCAATTGCATCACTTGCATTCGATAATAATTCTCTTAAAAATATTTCTTTATTTGTATAAATTGAATTAATCATCAAATCAAGTAATCTTTTAGATTCTGCCTTAAACTGCTTCACATTACGCCTTCTTTCTGTCATTCTTTACCTGACAATTACATGATAGCACTTTAATTAGCACTTGTCAACAGTAAGTGCTAAAATAAACAAATTTTTACATTTTTTTATATCTATTTTTAAGGTAATCACCATAATATTCATTACCTAAATTTTCATTTATAAATTCAGTTGCCTTATACGTTTTTTTGATTTCATATTTTGAATTATGTCTATATGCATCATACATAAGAAATCCTACTAAAAAAGTATTTATGGTCATTATATTTTTCTTATAATACATATCATGTAATTCTTTTTTAGTACTATTTATATAGTCAAAACTTGTTAAATCATAGAATTTAAAATTATCTGAAGTAGTATAATTATAAAAAATATCTTCTATTTTAAAACCACTATAACTTAAAGTAATTATATCTTTCTTTATTTCAAGTAAAACATTTTCATCTATATCTTGATTTTTATCACTTATCACAAGTTTATTTTCTGTATAACCCATTATTTTCTCATTATCATAAATAATATCAATTGGCTTATTAAAATGTTTTAAATCAAGAGTACTTAATTTTATAAGACCTTCATCGCTTATTCTTTTAAATGGTGATGTTCTTTTTTCCTTAAAAATCTTAACAACCTTATCTCCATAATCATAACAAATTGATTCTTTACCTTCACCTATTATTTTATCTAATTTTATATTTTTATATCTAACTTATTCATATTATACCTCTATAAACATTATAACAAAAAAAGATGCATTTAGCATCTTTAATTATATTATTTACGTATTACTAATTTATTATCCTCTTCATCTATATTAACTTCTTCACCAAATTTAATATTATCATTAATTATTTCATTTGCAAGTAATGTTTCTAGATTTCTAGATACAAACCTTTTTATAGGTCTTGCACCATATTTTTCATCATAAGAATTATTAATAATAAAATCTTTTGCTTTAGTAGTTAATTTTAATGTAATTTTTTTATCATCTAATCTTTTTTCTATATCACTTATAATTTTATCAAGTATTTCATATACAACTTTTTTATCAAGTGATTTAAATATAATTATTTCATCTATACGATTTATAAATTCTGGTTTAAATGTATGTTTTAATTCATTCATTACAAGTTCATCTTTATTTTCAACATTTTCCAAAATATATTCACTACCTAAGTTAGAAGTCATAATTATAATAGTATTTTTAAAATCTACTGTTCTACCTTGTGAATCCGTTATTCTACCATCATCTAGTATCTGAAGTAATATATTAAATACGTCTTTATGAGCTTTTTCTATTTCATCAAATAAAACTATACTATATGGATTTCTTCTAACAGCCTCAGTTAATTGTCCACCTTCATCATATCCTACATATCCTGGAGGTGCTCCAACTAATCTAGATACTGAATGACTTTCCATATATTCACTCATATCTATTCTGACAATATGTCTTTCATCATCAAATAATTCATAAGCAAGTGTTTTAGCAACCTCTGTTTTACCTACACCTGTTGGGCCTAAGAATATGAATGAACCTATTGGTCTATTTGGATCTTTTATACCCGCTCTTGAACGAATTATTGCTTCACTAACAAGTTTTAAAGCTTCATCTTGTCCTTTTACTCTTTTCTTCATGTTTTCTTCTAGATGAATTATTTTTTCTCTTTCTCCTCCAACTAATTTACTAATAGGTATTTTAGTCCAATTTGAAATTATTTTAGCAATATCTTCTTCATCTACTGTATCAGATAATATTTCATTTTTTGCTTTTTTATTTAATTCTTCTAATTCTTTTTCTAGTCTAGGAATTGTACCATGTCTTAATTTAGCAGCTTCTTCTAAATCATATCTATTTTCTGCTTGTTCTAATTTAAAGTTAGCAGTTGATATTTCTTCTTTTTTATTTTTTATTTTATCATTGATACTTTTTTCTTCTTCCCAGTCACATCTTAATTTCTTTTCATCTTCTTTTAATTTAGATAAATCAGTATTAATTTCTTCTACCCTTTTTTTACTTATATCATCTTTTTCTTTTTTTAGTGCTTGTTTTTCTATTTCAAGTCTCATTATTTTTCTTGTTAAAGTATCAAGTTCTGTTGGTACTGAATCCATTTGTACTTTAATAGTAGCACATGCTTCATCTATTAAATCAATTGCTTTATCAGGAAGAAATCTATCTGTTATATATCTATTTGAAAGTGTTGCTGCTGCGACTAATGCTCTATCTTTTATTGAAACACCATGATGAACTTCGAATCTTTCTTTTAAACCACGAAGTATAGTTATTGTATCTATTACTGTTGGTTCTTTAACAATTACTTTTTGAAATCTTCTTTCAAGTGCACCATCTTTTTCAATATATTTTCTATATTCATTAAGTGTTGTTGCACCAATACATAATATTTCACCTCTAGCAAGCATAGGTTTTAACATATTACCAGCGTCCATTGCGCCTTCTAAAGCACCCGCTCCTACTATCATATGTATTTCATCTATAAATAAAATTATTTCTCCATTACTTTCTTTTATTTCTTTTAATACGGCTTTTAGTCTTTCTTCAAATTCACCTCTATATTTGGCACCAGCAATAAGTGCACCAAGGTCAAGCTCCCATATTGTTTTATTCTTTAAACTGTTAGGGACATCACCTTTAACTATTCTTTGTGCAAGTCCTTCAACAATAGCTGTTTTACCTACACCAGGTTCACCTATTAAAACTGGATTATTTTTAGTTTTTCTAGATAATATTCTAGTAATACTTCTTACTTCTTCATCTCTACCTATTACAGGATCGATTTTACCATCTTTTACTGCCTTTACAATATCTCTACCATATTTTTCTAGTGGATTTTGTAAATTTTCTTCATATGGATTTTGTCCGTTCATAGTTATCCCCTCCTTATATAATTGCATATAAAAAGCATGCTTTTTACTGCATACTTTAATTATATCACTATTTTAGCACTTGTCAAGTAGGAGTGCTAAAATATATTAATTTTTTTTATTTATTATTGTTCATCTACAACGTTATTTTCGATTTTATCTAATTCTTTTTTAAAACTTTTTACCTTAACTTTTATAATAACGCAATCAATAATATCTAATACTGCATATATACATAAAATTATTCCTATAAAACTAGTAACAGTAGTTGCGCCACTTATTGGATTAACTATAAAGTATCCACCTAAAACCATTATTAGTATTGAATATATAAAAGTTATAATCCAAGACTTTTCTCCTAAATCTTTTATTTCAAAAGAAACTTGAATTTTGTTTATACCATTAATAATCATCCATACACCAATAAATACTGGTATTAGAATCATAAGTAAATCTTCATTTATTAAAAGCATAAGTCCACATACTATACTAAATATACCAGAAATAAGTCCTACACTCGCACCTAGTCCATCCTTTCTATATCTAAAATAGTCAATTACTGGAAACACACCAATAAGCAATAAAACTACTCCAATCGCAACCGTAATTGATTTTATGAATCCTTCTGCATTAACTGCTAAAACTAATCCAAATAAGAATAATAACAATGATGAAATTATTGAAATATTAAATACTTTCTTTAACATACATATCCTACCTTTCTTTTTTATTATATCACTTTATCTAATAAATTTAAAGTTGGTAATTTTTTTAATTTATAATCAATTATTTTACCTTCATAAACGAATTTCAAATTTTCTATTTTTTCAAAATCCATAGGTTTTACTATTTTTTTAGTTTTTCCAAATAACTTAACACTATCATCAGAAAGAATTTTATATATAAATTCTGAACAATAGTATTTTCTTCTATTTATTTTCTTATTAAAAATTGCCAAAACAAGTCCTAAAAAATTGTAACCTTTGCAAGAAATACCATATTCATCTAATAATCTTTTTATATTTTCATACTGCTCATCTGATATAGATAGTTCATATATAAGTATTTCAGCTCTTGGTGATATTGAATAAAGACCCTTATAAATACTTTCATTCATATATTTTCCAACAAATGGCCAATATTTATATTTTCTACCTATAGAATACATATTTGTACAATCTTCATCAAATGAAATTGAAATATGTGAATATTTATCTTTAGTAAATAATTTTATTGTTTTAGCAAGAATACTATAACTTTGTGATAATACAATATATATTTTTTTCATAACTACTCCTAATATTATTATAATATAAATTTATGGATATAAAAAGTTAAAAAAGAAAAAAACTATATTTCTAGTTTTTAGTTCATTTATTATTTTTATTTTTTATATAAGCAAGTAATAAGAAAAATAAATATAAAATGAAAAGTGGAAAAATTATATCAAAGTATGATATGAAGTCTTTCATAAACATAGTATTACCTCTTATCATATTATATTTTTAATTTTAAATAATGTTAAAAGGAATAAATGATTATTCCTTTTTAAACTTTTTATTTATCCAATCTTTTCCATCTATTACTCTTGAAACAAGCATAGAAGATGATGTATCACCTACAACATTTAATAAAGTTGCGGCAGGATCTATTATTGTTGCGACAATTGTTAAAATTGGAAGTGCTGTAAGTGGGAATCCCATCATTGTAATAATAAGTGTTTCAGATATTGTTCCACCACCTACTGGAATTGCAGTTACTAAAAGTGTTGAAATAAGCGCAACTAATATTACCTTTCCTGTGCTTACATCTGCATTAAATAGATATACTAAAAACATAATTTTAAATACACTACCAATAACAGAACCATCTTTATGGAAACTTGTTCCAAGTGGTATCATTGTTTCAGCAATATCATCTGATACACCAATATTCTTTGCACTTGTTATATTTACTGGTATTGACGCTGCTGATGAACATGTTGATACAGATGCTACTGTTGGTGGTAATATATTTTTCCAGAATAATTTAAATCCTTTTTTACCACCTGAAATAAATGCATATAAACTATATATAGCAAAATAGAATATTATTGCAGTTACCGTATATATTACAAAAGTTTTTGCATATCCTACAGCAATTTCTGTTCCAAATGTTCCAATAAGATTTGCAAAATAAGCACCTAATCCTATTGGAGCATAATAAAACGTAAAATCAATAAATTTAAATATTATTTTATTAAAAGATTCTAATACTTTTATTGCATGTTCTGCATCTTTTCCAACCTTTGATATAGCAAGACCAATTAATATTGAAAATATTACAAGTGCTATTATATTTTCTTTTGTTAATAATAATGAGAAATCACTAACACTTATAGCTTCTACTGTTCTAGATAATATACTTATTTTTTCATTATCTTTTGTGTTTTCATTGCCTAACACATCTATTATTTTGCTAGAATCCCTAGTGTCTACAAGCTTTATAGAACTTGTTACAACAAAACCAACAAGAACTGCAACTATAGATGTAACTAAAAATGTTAAAAATATTGTAATTAATACTTTTCCTAATCTTTTTGGTTCTTTTATTTTAGCAATTGATACTGTTATTGTTAAAAATATAAGTGGAACAATAATAACAAACATTATGTTCATATATAAATCACCAAGTGGTTTAAGTACTGTTACTTTTTCTTTAAAGATAAGACCTAATATACCACCTATTATAACCCCCAATAATAATAGTATTGTTCCTTTATAATTTTTCCATACTTTCTTCATACTACTTCCTCCCTACTATAATAATATTCAATAGGTACAATAATATAAAAATAATATGGAAAAAAATTTAATATATATGTTATAATGTTTTTAGTGTCTTCGTAGCTCAGTAGGATAGAGCAATCGCCTCCTAAGCGATAGGTCGGCAGTTCGATTCTGCCCGAGGACACCAGATTGATTAATACCCAAATATATCTATTTGGTAATAAATAAATGAACTAACAAAAAGTTAGTTTTTTATAAACAAAAAACTATTTCAACGAAATAGTCTTTTTTAATGTTTTAATGCTTTTAACATTTTTTTCCATAATTTGTTACTTGAATAGTTAAGTATACCCTCTTTATAAATTTTAAGTCCATACTTAAGTAATAAATATATTACAACAACCATTAATAATATAGATAAAATTATATCTTTAAATCCGATTACACCAGTTACTAATAATGATGGAGATAATATAGCAGATATAAATGGTACATAAGAAAGTACTCTTATAAATATCGCACCATCAAACATAGTGTTCATTATTGCTAAATAAAATCCTACTAGTGAAACTACAAATATTGGAGTTTGAAGTTGTTGAAAATCTTCCATATTTGTTGTCATTGATGCTAATATTCCAGCAAGAAGTGAATAACCTAAAAGTGTTACAGCCATAAGTATTAATACAAGTGGTATATAACCGACTAAATTATTTATCATACCAGTTATATCCATTCCGCTAGTAACATTTGAAATTACATCAACATTTTGAATACTATCTAGGCTTTTGCCTCCCCTTAGTAACATTCCAATAATTGAATATAATCCTAAAAGTGCACACTGAATTATTACAAATAAATTAGCAGCAAGTATTTTTGAGAAAAAGTGTACTTTAGCAGGTACATTTGAAATAATGATTTCCATACTTCTTGTAGATTTTTCTTCATTTATTTCTGCACCAACCATTTGTACCACAAGTGTTATAAGCATAAAGAATGGAAATATGACAATAGGAGTTACTATTCCCATTATAAATTCATTTTGTTCTTCTTCCTTACTTTTATTTGCTTCAATATATTCTCTTTTTATTTCAACACTTTTACTTATCTTAGCAAGTTCTTCAGCACTTATTCCAATTTCTTCCATTGCAAGATTCTGTTTAGATGCTGTAATAGATGAATTTATTAATTGATATAAATTTGAATTAATATATCCATATGTAATCATTGTTACATTTATAATATCATTTTCATCATTATTAATTATCAATAATATATCTTCATCCTTTTTTATTTCTTTTTTTGCCTTTTTTTCATCACTTACTTTTTTTACTTTATATTTTAGTCCTGTATCTATAATTGTTTCTTCACTATCTATTGTTTTTTTAAATATTTCATATGTTTTATTAGTATTATCTAAAACCATAATATTATTTTGTTTATCAAAATTACCACCAAATAACATTACTACTCTATCAATATTTATAAGTGCGACAAGTACTATTAATAATAAAATATTTACAATTATAAATGTCTTATTTTTCATCTTTTTTTGAAGACTATTTTTTGTTAAAAACCAAAATTTATTTGTCATAAGAAACACCCACCTCTTTTGTAAATATCTCATGAAGTGATAATTCCACTACTTCAAACTTAGTTACATTTTTACATTTTGAAACATAATCAAATATACCTTTTGCATAGCTTTTATTTTCTATTTTTAATTCTATTTCATCACCTTTTATTATTGTACTTTTAACACCATCAAGTTTACTTAGTTCAGATTTAGATACATCTGCTTTTATAAGTATTTTTCTTTCATCATAATTATTTTTTATATCTTTTAAATTACCTTGTATTATTGTTTTACCATGATTTAATATAAGTAATTTTTCACAAAATAATTCAACATTATTCATTTGATGTGATGAAAATATAATAATTGTACCATTTTCTTTTAATTCATTAATAACATCTATAAACATATCTACATTTATAGGATCAAGTCCGCTAAATGGTTCGTCTAATATTAATAATTTTGGTTTATGAATTATTGAAGATATAAATTGTATTTTTTGTTTATTACCTTTTGATAATTCTTTTATCATTTTATTTTCATATTCTTCAATTTTAAATCTTTTAAGCCATTTTTTTAGTTCACTTATTATTTCATCTTTTTTCATAGATTTTAAAGTTCCATAATAAATCATTAATTCTTTTACAGTAAGTTTTAATAACAAACTTCTTTCTTCTGTCAAAAAACCTATTTCATCAGTTACATTATAATCTATTTTTTTACCATTTAACGTAATTTTACCACTTGTTGGTTCAAGCAAATTCATAATCATTCTAAATGTAGTTGTTTTACCCGCACCATTCGCACCAAGAAGTCCAAATATTTCTCCTTCTTTTACTTCAAAAGAAAGATTATCAACTGCTTTAAAATCATCATAGTATTTCGATACATTTTCTACTTTTAACATATTTACTCCTTTTCTTCTAATGGTTTCATTATTAATATACTTTTATTATCAAGATTAAGTTTATTAAATACTTCTTTTAATTCTTCAAAATTTAATTCTTGAAAATCTTTAAAATCTGTTGTTAATATTTTTTTATTATTCGCATAACTACCAAATAGATAACTCATAACATTTGAAACACCTGTAAAACAATATACAAAATCTGAAATCATTGATTTTTTTATCATATTAAAATATTCTTCATTAAGAGAAAACTCTTTTATTTTTTTATCTAAAATATCTATTATTTTTTCTGGGTAATCAGTAGATACATTAATACTTGGAACGATATAATCCATATATTTATTTGTTCCTATGCCAATATTACCATTTATTAGATTTTTTTCTTTTAAATCAAGTCCAAAACCAGTTAGTTTACCAAGATTACTAATAAAAATTATATATAAATATAAATCAAGTTTATGATATGAAATTTTATAATCATTAATAGGTAATTTAAATGAATAAGAAAGTTCACTTTTAGAAACATTTTGATAAATTACATCAAATTCTTTATTAACATTTTCTGGTTCATTAATTTTCTTTACTTCAATATCAGTTTCAATATCTACTTTTCTTTTGTCTTCAATCTCTTTAACAAAATTAATTACTTTTTCTTCTTCTTCATTTGTTACTATAATTAAACACATATTACCTGGATTATAAAATGTATTATAACATTTATATAAGTCTTCTTTTGTAATACTATCAATATCTTTTTCTTCACCAACTATTTCTCTTCCATAACCCAAATTTACAAATAGGTTCTTTAATTTTTCAAAGGCAAATACTCTATATGGATTATCTTTACCCATAAATAATTCTTGTTTAATAATACCTTTTTCTTTTTCAACATTTTTGTCAGTAAAATATGGATTTTCAACAAAGTTAATTAATAAATTTAAATTATCATAAAATTTTTCTGTACCACTTACTTGATAAACAGTGTGTGTATAACTTGTAAATGCATTACTTGATCCTCCTATTAAAGGGAATTTTTCTAAAACATGTCCATCTTTTTTTTCAAACATTTTATGTTCTAAAAAATGTGCAATTCCATCAGGAAATTTATGCATTTTTTCTTCATTTATTGGAACAAATTCCGTATTAAGTGCTCCATAATTAGTTACATAATACGCATAAAAAGAATGAAAATCTTTTTTTCTATACACATAAACATCTAGATTATTATCAAGTTTTTCATAAGCAACATATTCATTTAATCCTTCTAAATTAATCTTCTGCATTTTTATTTGTCCCTTCTAACATATATATGATATTTAAATTTATTTTTTTAGAAAATTCCACTATTTCATTCTTTGTTACTGTTTCTAAGTTTTTAATTCTTTCATCTATATCATCATTATTTGTAAGAATTTTACTAACATTAGAATAAAGTATTGAAGTATTTTCATCTAGAAAGCTATTAAGCATTGATCTTCTAGAAATAATTGCATTATTAAATTCATCATCTGTTATTTTACCATTTTGCATATTTTCTAATTCTTCTTTTGTAGCGTTTACTACGTCATCCTTACTTTCACCATTAATACCCGCAAATACTGATAAAACATTATCTTCTCTACTTACATTTGATCTAATAACATACGCTAATGATTTTTTCTCTCTAACATTTTTAAATAATTTAGAATCTGATCCAAGACCAAATATTCTATTAAATAGTGGTAAAATAACATTTCTTTCTCTATCAGTAATATCAGAAAGTTTAAATAACATAACTAGTTTTGATTGATTATTTTTATCTTGTTCTATTTTTTCTTTTACTTCTCTTTCTAAATCAAAGTTATTATGTCTATATTTATTTTCATTTTTACTAAATTTACCTTTAACTCTATCATTAATTATATTTAATACCTTATCATTATCAAAGTTACCAAATACAAATATATTTACATTTGAACTTTTCAAAAATTCTTTATAATATTCATACATATTTTCTTCATTTAAATCATCTAAACATTCTTTATAACCAATTGTTGGATATCTTAAATATTCTGGATCAATCATTTCGTATGCTTTTAAATATGCATATCTATCTTTATTATCCTTTTCAGTATCATATAAATCACTTAAAGATTTTTTAGCTAATTTGAAATTATTACTATCAAATTTACCATTTTCTACGTTTGGAATAAACATTGTATTAAAATAATGATCTAATGCTTTTTCTAAAAGTCCAGGTTCTGAATATTTATCTTCTAGGATCTCCATAAAAAAGTCTGTAGATAAAACATTATTATGTAAAATATTTTCTATTCCTACATAGGAATTATACAAATTATAACTCATTTTAACCATATCTGTTTCTGTTTTTAATATTCCATTTGTATTTGTAAGTAATCTTCTTAGTAATGCACTTTTTGTTAAAGATTCCTTTGTAAATTCATTAATAAAAATAGTAGATAATAATATACTTTTAAATTTATCTGTATTAAAGAAATGTACTGTATAATTATCATATTCATATTTTTTATATTCCATATATTTCCTCCCTTATTAGTATTTATAAAAATTATTATAATATGCTTTCAAGGGCTAATATTGTCATCTTATCAATACTATTTTGTCTTTGTTCTGCAGTTAATTCTTCTTTTTTAGCATGTGAATCTACGACTGTTAAAAGACAAGCTGCTTCTTTATTAAGCAATTTTGCAATATAGAATAGCGCAAATGATTCCATTTCTGCCGCTATTATATTTAAATCTTTTGGTAATCTTTCTAAGAATTTACTTAGATCTGTCATATACCAATCAAAACAATCAGATGAACATACATTACCCCTTACAATATTTATATTCTCTCTTTTTGCTACGTTTTCCACTAAATCTGTTAAATTTTTGCTAGATTCTGCTAAATTTACATGTTCATTGTTCAAAGTATATGAAAAATTACTTTCTGTATAACTTTTATCAACAAGTATTATATCAAGTAAATTTATATCTTTTGAATATGATCCACATGAACCAAGTCTTATTATCTTTTCTACTCCATAAAACTTAAATAGTTCATATGAATAAATACCCATACTTGGTATTCCCATTCCATGAGCCATTACTGTTAACTCTTTCCCTTTATATGTTCCTGTATATGCATATATATTTCTTATGTTATTTACAAGTCTTGGATTTTCTAAATAATCCTCTGCTATTTTTTTTATTCTAAGTGGATCACCTGACATTATAACTGTTTTTGCTATATCACCAGGATTTGCCATATTATGTGCTGTTGCCATTTTTATCACCTTCCATTTTAATTATATCATAATTTATATACATATTAAGAAAAAAGATAATAACTATATAAAATAAATAATTATATTATTGCACGATTTTTTTATTTAAAAAAAATATAATCTTTTCGATCATATTTTAATTTTATTTATTAAATAAATATTTTTTATAAGCTTCATAATATTCAACACCAGATATTAATGATAATATTGTACCAGCGATTAAAAAGAAATCATCAGCAGCAATATTTATTAAACCAAATGGTAAATTGCCAAAAAGCTTAAGTGTTAAACCTATCATTAAAAATGCAGTTTTAAATTTTCCTGTATAACCTGCTGGAACTACTTCACCATTTGTATTTGCAAAAAGTCTAATAGTATTAACTATCATATCTCTCATTACAACTATTACAGGAATAATTGGATGTATATAACCATATGCTGATAAAATTATAAGTAAACTATTTACTGATAACTTATCTGCAATTGGATCCATTAACTTTCCATAATCACTTACATTATTGTATTTTCTTGCTAAATGGCCATCTAAAAAATCGGTTATAGAAGAAAGTATAAATAGAACTCCAACTATAATCATTCTTGTGTCCATTATTAATGTATTATTAACAAGAAATTTTTTAAAACTTACATTTATCATATCAAATGGAAATACCAATATAATAATTATTATAATTGACATAACTAATCTTGAATTAGTAAGTCTATTAGGCAAATTTTTGTTTTTCATAACTACCCCTCTACTCGTTATCACTTATTTTAATATTATCGCTCGAATTACTATTTTTGCTATTATTATAAGCTGTAACTCCTACAAATACTGCGATTAATACAACTAATATTATAATTAGTATAAGTGGTAATTTACTCTTTTCTTTTTCTTCTTTTGTATATGGAGATGCAATCTTATCTTCTTTTTCTTTTGCTTTACTTGCTTTTTCTATATCATCTATAGGTATCTTAGAAGTAGATTCAAATACATATTCATTAAATTCATCTATTATTTGCTCAGAATTAAGTCCTAAGTATTTAGCATAGTCTGTTATCATACATTTAAGTAAAAATATATCTTTAAATGTTTTATAATTTCCAGATTCTATTGCTTCAAGTTGAGAAACTTTATAATTTAAATCCTCCGCGGCCTCCTCTATAGACACCCCATTTTGTTCTCTTGATTCTTTTAGAACTTCTCCTATTTCTTTCAAACATTTCACTCCTTACAATTTAAAAAAATAATAATTTTAATAAGCCATGTTCTGTACCTATTACTAGGTGGTAAACATTTATCTATGATTAACTCATCCTATGTTTAGTTCTTTTTTCCCTTGCACAGGTTCCCCTACCATATTTTGGGTTTCTCGCTTGCGGAGTTTACCAATCGTTTCACTTTTTCCTTTCGGAAAAATATCGTCACTGCGGCACTTTATGATTACTAAATCCATAGAAAACCTTAGGATTATTCATCGTCGTTAGCATAAACTACTATAGGTTATTTTTTTCCTATACACAAACACTACTCTCATCACAGAAGAGTGCGAGCATGGACTTTCCTCTACATATAAATGCAGCGTTTACCTAAAAATTATTATTCATTATCACTATTTCTTCCATAAATTATTTTTTCTAATTCGGAAATTCTACGAAGTAAGTCAACATTAGTCACTTGTCTTTCGCTATTTTTTACAATATCCATATTGGCTTTGGCATTTCTAAGTTTTTGCTTAAGTTCAAGAATTTGATTATTCAAAGCATCGATTTGTCTATCTTTTTCTCTAATCATACTGTTATATGCATTATAATCACTTATAACCATATCAAGTACTTTATCAACTTCTTGAGGTCTATATCCTCTAGCATCAACTTTAAAATCCCAATTATAAAGCATATCTGGATTTAACAAAATTTCCTTTGACACTTTTGCCTCACCTCTTTTAAGTAATTATCACAGAAAAAGGTCTATTTGTCAATAGACATATATTTACTTTATTTGTTTACAAACACATTAACATTAAATCTAATTTACTATCTTCTACATCCTCAATCATATTATCAATTACATATATAAGATATAAATTATTCATTTTAATTTTCTCCTTTATTATTACGTTATCACAAAACTAAATTAGTTTCATTACAATCGACAAACAAAGATAATTATAGATATAATTAGATTATAGAATTCAAATTTTTTAAAAGAAAATATATCAAATTTTTTCAATATATAGTATAATTAATATGGTGGTTATAATGAATTACCCAAATAAAAAGAAAATTATTAATGAAAATTATATATATTATGGAAAAAGAGGTATGAACTTAGAAGATGATATTAACTCATCAAATAAGTATTATCTTGATAACGATATAGCAGTTATATATAAAAAACCTACTCCAATAAAAGTGGTTAAAGTAGATTATAACAAGAGAATTAATACAAAAATAACAGAAGCTTATTATGAAATACCTTCTACTACTGACTATAATGGTATATATAAAGGAAAATATATAGACTTTGAAGCAAAAGAAACAAAATCTAAGACATCTTTTTCATTAAATAATATTCATAAACACCAAATTGATCATTTAATTAAAGTTAAGAATCATGGTGGAATATCTTTTTTAATAATCAGATTTACAACTATAAATAAAACTTTTTTATTAGAAACTCAAAAATTAGAAGAATTCCTATATAATAATGAAAGAAAATCAATACCTCTTTCATATATTAATGATAATGGTTACTTGATTAATGAAAATTATAACCCAAGATTAGAATATATAAAAATAGTAGATGAGATAATGATTTAAAATACATTATGTCTATATATTTTGTTTTCCATATATAAACATAATTTATGATAAATAAAAAAAAGATAAAGGTGGCTGATAAAATGATGAAAAAAACAAACAAAAAAACAAGTACAAAGAAAACTAAATCAAATGATACTGTAGTTAAACAAAAGAAAAAGAAAAAAGTTAAAAAAATATTAAAATTATTACTTAATATATTCTTACTTTTATTGCTTATTGGATTAATTGGTGGAATAGTATTTGCAGTATACATAGTTGTAAAAGCTCCAAATTTTGATCCAAAAAACTTATATAGTACAGAATCATCTATAGTATATGATAAAAACGGAAAACAAATTACTAAACTTGGTGTTGAAAAAAGAAAAAACGTTAATTATGACGATTTACCACAAGTTTTAGTTGATGCAATTATCGCAACAGAGGATTCAAGATTTATGCAACATAATGGTTTTGATTTACCTCGTTTCTTAAAAGCATCCGCAGGACAAGTAGTAAATAAAATAACAGGTCATGGTAATGCTGGTGGTGGATCAACACTTACAATGCAAGTTTCAAAAAATAACTATACATCTGTTGAATCATCCGGTTTTGAAGGAATAGTTAGAAAATTTACAGATATATATATTTCAATATTTAAACTTGAAAAAAATTATTCAAAGGAAGAAATAATGGAATTTTATGTAAATATACCATATCTTGGAAATAACTCATATGGTGTTGAACAAGCATGTCAAAGTTATTTTGGAAAATCTGTTTCTGATATTAACTTAAGTGAGGCATCTTTAATTGCTGGTTTATTCCAAGCACCTGCTTCATATGATCCATATAGACATCCAGATTATGCAGAAGAAAGAAGAAATACAGTTCTATACCTAATGCAAAGACATGGATATATTACTAAAGAAGAAGCAGAAGATGCTAAAAAAATTTCAGTAACAAGTCTTCTTAGATCATCAAATCCAGAGAGTGAATCAAACGAATATCAATCATATATAGATGTAGTAATTGATGAAGTTGAAGAAAAAACTGGTAATAATCCTTATACAACAGGAATGAAAATATATACAAATCTAGATACTGATAAACAAACAGTATTAAATGATTTAATGAATGGTAAAACATGGACTTGGAAAGATGATAAAGTTCAAGCTGGTGTTGCAATTGTTGATGTTAATACTGGTGCTTTAGTTGCTGTTGGTGGTGGTAGAAATAGAACTGGTGCAAGACAACTTAACTATGCAACTGATATAACAAGACAAATAGGATCATGTGCTAAACCATTATTTGATTATGGTCCAGCATTGGAATATAATAATGCAGGATTAGCATCACAGGTGTATGATGGACCTCATGCATATTCAAGCGGAGTTTCAATAAGAAACGTTGATGGTAGTTATGGTGGTACAATGACTTATAAATATGCACTTGCTGCATCAAGAAATATACCAGCACTTAAAGTATTCCAATCTGTTGATAATTCAAAAATTAAGGAATTTGTTACTAAACTTGGAATAACTCCTGAAATAGATAGTAATGGCGGTCTTCATGAAGCACATGCACTTGGTGCATTTACTGGATCAAATCCAAAGAGTATGGCTGCTGCATATGCTGCATTTGCAAATGGTGGTTATTATGCTGAACCATATACAATTAATAAAGTAGAATATATTGATTCAGATAAAACTGTAAGTTTAAAAAGTAAAAGAACAAGAGTTATGTCAGATTCAACTGCATATATGATAACTGACGCATTAACATACGCCGTTTCTGGTTATGGAAATATAGGTGGATCTGTTAGAGGCGTACAACTTGCCGCTAAAACAGGTACAACAATGTTTGATTCTGAAGCAAGAAAAAAATATGGCTATCCATCTTCTGCGAATATGGATATGTGGGTAACAGGTTATACACCAGAATATGCTGTATCATTATGGTATGGTTATACAGAGGCTGAAAAAGGATATTATTTAGGAAGCGAAGGATATTCTGTTCGTGGTAAAATATTTAGACAAATAATATCAAATATATCTGACAGAAGTGGTAGTAAAAAATTTACAGTACCAAATAGTGTTGTAAAAGTAACTGTAGAAAAAGAAACATCACCTTTAATGCTTCCATCTGCTAATACACCGGATAACATGAAAGTTACAGAATACTTCAAAAAAGGAACACAACCTACTGAAGTATCTCCAAGATATAATACTCTTCCTAATGCATCTGGATTAACTGCTAAAACAAATGGTAATCAAGTTGAACTTACATGGGCAGCTGCTACTAAACCAGAATATTTAACTGATGATTATTTCAGAAAAAATTATAAAAACTATTTTGGTAGTAGTTTAGAAACAGCACTTTCAAGTAGAAAGGCATCTGATGGCGAATTTGGATATGAGGTTCTTGTAAAAGATAATAATACGGGAACAACTAATTCATTAGGATTCACAACAGAAACATCATTTAAAACTACAAAAATAAATAGTAATGTTACATATATAGTTAAAACTAAACTTGCTAATTTAGGATGTACTGCAAGTTCTGGTATAACTACAACTGTTAAAGGTGAACCTGAAAAAACTAGTAGTCTTCTTACATATGAAGTTATTGGTAATTCAAAAGATACTGCAACTGTAGGAAGTAGTTATACAGACTCTGGTATAAAAGTATTTAGTGATGGAATTGATGTTACTAGTAAAGCAAAAATAACAGTTTCTTGTGCTGAACTTGGAACAAGTGGTAAATCTCAAAAAGATTCATATACATTCACTAAAGCTGGAACCTATACATTAAAATACTCAATTTCATACAACGGTTCAACGGAAACCGCAACTAGAATAATTACAGTAAGTGATTCATCAAGTGGAACTGGCGGAAGTTCTGGTAATGATACAAATCAAACAACAAAGACAAATTAATAATATAAAAGACATATCAAATTTGATATGTCTTTATTCATTTAACCAATCATAATCATATATTTCTTCAATGTATTCATCTTTCTTACTTTTATTTATAATATCGGAAGACGTTTTATACCCTTTTTTATTCCATTCAAAGAGTATTTTATCAATATATCTTATACTATTAACACCACTTAATATTGCTTCTTTTAAGGCTGCTTCAATAAGTTCTAAAGGTATATTACTTTCAATCCATTTACTTATTGTTTCATATTCTACAGGTGATAAAGTTCTTCCAAATTCTTTTTCAAATTTAGAATATATATCGGAAGAATTATCTTTTTTATCATTTTCTATTAAACAAGAATTAATCTTTTCATAAAACAAATCTAAAGATATATACTCTTCTATTATTCCATTATTCTTACTCATTTCAATTGATATATAATTTTTTTCTATTAAACTACTAATTATATTTAAGACTTCATTTTCTTCTAAATATAAATCTTTAGATATTTTTTTATTATCTAATATTAATTTTTCATTACAGTTTAATAAATATATAAGCATTAATAATTCATTATTTTCTAAATCAAATTTTTTATAATATGTAATAAAATAATTTGGTATTATTAAATGATTATTAACAACCATTAAACTTTCTATAACATTTTTATTCAAAATATCACCTAATTTCTATAATTATTCATTATATATTCTATAAGAATAGATTTTTCGTTTTTTAACTTATTATACAATATTTGTTTTTCTAAATCTACATAAATTTTATCAATATTTTCTTTATTAGTTAATTTCATAATATCATATACATCAATATCTATATTTTTTCTATCATGTATTTGTAAATTATCATATCTAGTTTTATAATCTATGTCTATATTTAATATTAGAGATGACGTTCTTATTATATTAAAGTCATATTTATATAACATATAATCATCTATATAACCTTTTTCTATAATACTTTTTATTACATTAATTTTATTTTTTTCTTTTTTAGAAAAATTATAATCATCTGAATATAAAACTTGTGCCCAAACTCCAATATAATTATCACAGTCAATAATCATATTTTTATGGCTTATTTTAAGTACTTTGCCTAATTTTAAACCATCTATAAGTTTAAATGCATTATTTGCTCTATTATGCCTAAAAATAATATTTAATTCATCTTTTATTCTATCAAAGGAAATATACTCTAGTCTATCTTTATATTTAGTAATTGAAGAAATTAAATTATTATCTAAATCAAAATCATATATACTTGCAAATCTAATAGCTCTAAGTATTCTTAATGGATCATCATATATCTTTTTATCAGAATCACTTATTACCCTTATAACCTTATTATTAATATCATTAATTCCACTTAATAAATCTATATAATCTTCATTTTTATCTATACAAATAGAATTTATAGTAAAATCTCTTCTAATTAAATCCTCTTTTAAATCGTTAATATATTCTATTTTATATGGTCTTCTATCATTATCTTTATAAAATTCTTTTCTAAAAGTTGTTATTTCAAATTCATAACCATTATATGGTAAAATAATACACCCATAATTATTTGAACATTTTTTATTAAATATTTTATTTAACTCATCTGGTTTAGCATTTGTAATAATATCTATATCATTAGATTCAATACCAAGTATTTTATCTCTAACATATCCACCGACAATATATGCTTTATAACCATTATTTTCTAATATATTTAATATTTTAATCCCACTCTCATACATAATACCACCATAAAAATTATATCATAAAACGAGAAAAACCACTCAATATGAATGGTTTTTTAATTATTTATTAACTGATTCTTTTAATTTGCTTCCAGCTTTGAATGAAACGCTATTTCTAGCAGCAATCTTAACTGGTAATCCAGTTTTTGGATTTCTTCCTTCTCTAGCTTCTCTTCTAGATACTCCAAATGATCCAAATCCAGTTAATGTGATTTTTTCTCCTTTTTGTAATGTTTCAGCAACTGCACTCATGAATGCTTCTAATGCACGAGATGAATCTGCTTTTGTTAATCCAGATTTAGCTGCCATTGCTTCGATTAATTCTGCTTTTGTCATGTTATAAACCTCCGTATTTTGACTTATTAATAAGCATACTATGCTTATAAATATAGGATACCATCTTTTTATAATTTTTACAATACTTTTTTATATTTTTCCTTTAAAAATAAAAGAAATGCAGCACTTGTCTATGCTGCATTTGAGAAAAATGACTGTATATTATTTGGTGTAGTATTTTTAGAATTGTCTGAGCCTGATAATATTGTATCTAAAGGTACTACATTTTCATCTTTTTTAATATCGTATTTGATTATTGTTTTTGGTACTTTATATTTAGACCATACGCCTAATATTGTTTGAACTTTTGCTTCTGTAGAATTTGCTATTTTAGCTGGTTCAGAAGGTTCATTAATAATTACTTCTGATATTTCTTCTTTAGATACTGGTTCATCAATTTTATTTCCATCAAGTATTGAATTCACCTCTTCCTCATTAAGAGGAACATTATTATTAACATCAACTTTTGATTCTATATTTACTGGAATATTTGGCGCGGGTACTTCAAATGTTGGAACTTTTACTTCTGATTCAGTATTTGAAGTTTTAATTAAATTTGATGTTGATAAATCTAAACTAGGCATTCCAACAATTTTATTTTCTTCTTCAGATACATTATTTTCATTATTTAAATTTTGAGATACTGTTTCAACAGGAATATTTAAATCAATAGTTTCTTTAGTAGGTTGTTCTAAATTAGAATCAACATGTAAATTAACTTTTTCATCTTCAACTGGTAATTCAAGCGAATCATTACCATCTATATTATCTTCATTTTTTTCATTCATATCAACAGATACATTTTCACTATCATTAATATTAATTTCATTTGCTATATTATTTGGAATCATATTTGAATCTGTTTCGCTAGATATGTTGTTTGATTCAGTAGTACTTTCACTTTCTTTAGCTTCATCTAAATTTTCATCCGATTCATTTTTTTCTATAAATTTTGGAATTCTACTTAAAAACTCTTCATTTTCTTCTTTTTGTCTATTTCTACTATTATATAAATTAATTAGCATTTCATGAGGATTGTTATTTTCTATTTTTTCTTCTTCATTTATTTTAAACCTTCTACTAATTTCTTTGACTATATTTATAGTTGTTTCAGATATTTCAGAATTTTCAATTGAAATAGGTTCCAAAGCAATATAACCTAAATCTGTGTGTTTAATATGTACAATTGTATCTAATGAAGCTACTTTAATTCCAGAATTTGTACTTAAAGTTTCTATTTCTTCTTCACTTAATACATTATCTATATCGCCTTGGATTCTTTTAATTTCATTTGTGATAATCATATATTCTTTATATAAAATTTGATCAGTATCTAACAAATCTTGTTTCTCTTTCTTCTTAGATATTATCTCTCTGACAATATCACCTGCATCTTTCGCACCATTAGTTGTAAGATTATCTACATTTTTGCTTTTAAGATCATCAAATCTTTTATCAAGATCTGATAATTCTTTTTCCACTTTATTAAATGCATCCATTTGTTCTAGAATTCTTTTGTCAAGTTCATTTCCTTTTTCTAGAACATCTTCTAGCGAATCATATAATTGTACCAAAATTTCAGATTTATCGTTTGATAATTTTGTAACTTCCATGATTCTCACCTCTTAACCTTATTTTTCACTTTCTCTTAATGATTTATATGTTTCTGAAAAGATTTTATATGCTTCTTGCCTTTCATCTTCATTATCTAAATCTTTCATTATTTCTTTACTATCTTCTTTTACTATTTTAGATGCATATATTGATACATTATTATTATCTGTATTTTTGATAAAATAATATATATATTCGTTTTTTGTATTTTCAGTATTAATTCTAGTAATTAAAGTTGCTTCTTTCTTTTCGCCATTTTTTAATTCTATTTCAAATTTATCTCCCATTTTATTCCTCCTAAATTATTACATTGACATAATTTGTGTTTCTTTTTGTTCCTGATTATTTGATTCAAATAATTGCCTATATATCTTTTGAATTTTTATTGAACTTTTAATATTATTTATTTTTTGATTTTCTTCTTGTTTTTTATAATTTTTTTCTAAATCTGATAATCGTTGATTTAAAATTTTAGATTCATTCATTTCATCATTATGTAGATCACATAATTTTTGATGTATATCTTGAACATACCCAATTATTTTTCCAACTGATGATTTAAATTCGGATTTTATTTCATTAATAGTTGAATCTTTACCCTTCGCAATTACGCTTGTAATTTTATTTTTTATTTTAGGTTTATTTGTAACTTTAACTTTAGGCTCATTTACCTTTATACCTATTAGATTTATTGATTCATTATTATTTACTTTTTTATCTGTTTCTTTGTTTAACTTTTCATATTTCAATTTTTTTGACTTTAACTGAATTTGCTTTTTTTTAATTTCTCTAATTTTTTCTATATATTCATTTGCATTATTTTTAGATGCAAGGTCATAGGCAGAAATTTCCGGATATTTTTCTTTTAATTCAGATATACTGCTTTCAAGATTATCTATTTCTTTTTTCTTTTCAGCCAATTTTGAATTTGTTTCTTCTAAATCTTCCATAACTGCCTCCTTTTTATATTTTTAAATTTTTAAAAGCTGTTGAAAACAGCTCAAAAGCAATCTTTTTTTCTTCCTCATTTTCTATTTCAATAATTTCTTCTGTTCCATCTTCATTTACTTTAATTCTAGATGAAAATAACAAATAATCATTATTTGTATTTTTTTCACCATCAACATTATAATAGATATATTCAATGTCAGTATTTTCTAATTCTAATCTAGTAACTATATGCGCTATTTTATCAATACCATTAATATTTATTTCAAATTCACCCATAAACATACCCTTTTCTATTATAATCTTCTTATTATATATAAATATCATACCATTTTCTTTCAAAATAGTCCATATTTTTAAAGAAAAAAAGTAAAAATAAAAAGATATTAAATAAACAATTATTATATCTTTTCTATTTTTTTTGTTAAAGTTTTTTCATTAATCCTATTTTTAACACCTGTTTTAAATAATGAAATTTTCTTCTTTATTTCCTTTAATTTTTCTAATTTTATTTTCTTTTTACTTAATATAAATGGTTTAGTAAGCTTCTGCATTTTTTCAATTTCTTCTTTTGTTTTATTATTTCTTTGATAACTCATTACAATCATTAATTCTTCTTCAATAACTCGCTTCCTAATATATTCCGAATTATAACCATAAAGTTGTTTCTTTAAATTCATTATATAATTTTTACACCTATTTATTTGATCATCTAAAGAAAGCAATTCTTTATTTTCATTTCTAGATAAATATGTTTTTCTAAGTTCGAATTCATTTTTCTTTTGTTCTAAATTTTTTATTCTATTTAAATAACTATCAATAATGTTTTCAAGCTCCTCTATACCAGCATTTTTTATATCTTTTTCGTCTCCTTCAAACGTACCATACCTAACTATATCAAGTTCTTTCTTATTGTTTTCATAAGTTGTTCTAAACATTTTTTATTTCCTCCTATTTTAACTAACCAATCTTTATAATATACTAATAAGAAAGAATAGTCCATATTTTTTACATTTATTTACAAAAAAAAAAGACCTTGAAGTCTTTATTTATATTTTCTATTTAATAAACTCAAGAATAATGCAACTATAACAATATTTGATAATGATACAAGAATATTATTAACATTTGCCTTATTATATGATTCATTTTCTTTCTTTTCTGCAATATAACTTGCATAACAATTATCTTTAATTGTTTGTTGATCAATTTCTTCCATAGGGATTTTATCTAAATCACAAATTTGTTTTGAATAATCAGAATAAGATAATGTTACATCTTTATTAAATATCCTTATCCCTACTCCAAATGTAATTACAATAGCCGCAATAAGCCATATTACAAGTATTGAGTTAATTACTTTTAAAACTATATCTTTTTCTTTTGAAAATAATTTTGCCATTTTTTCCTCCTAATTAAATATAACCAAGTAGTATTTTTTCTTTCCCCTTCTTACTACTATATATTTATTATATAACGCTTTTTCTTTATTTACAAGCATATCAGTAGTATTTATTTTTTCTCCATTAATACTTATTGAACCATTATTAATAAATTCTCTTGCTTCTCTTTTACTTGATAAAATTTTAGTGTTTACAAGCATATCAACAATATTCATTTCTTCTGTTATTGTTTCTGTCTGAACTCCAGATAATGCATCTTTTAATTCATTTTCTGAAAGTGATGCAATATCACCACTAAATAATGCTTCTGTTATTTTTAATGCTTTATTATATTCTTCTGTACCATGTAAATCAGTTATAATTTCTTTTGCAAGTGTTTTTTGAGCCATTCTTTTTTCTGGACATTCTTTATGTTCACTCATAACTTTTTCAATTTCTTCTTTACTCAAGAATGTAAATACCTTCAAATATTCTTCTACTTTTTCATCACTGCTATTTATTAAATATTGATATATTTCATAACTTGATGTTTTATTTATATCAAGCCATAATGCATTTCCTTCTGATTTTCCAAATTTCTTACCATTTGAATCTAATATTAAAGGCATTGTAAATGCGTATGCTTTTTTACCTAATTTTTTGTTTATTAATTCAATTCCAGTTGTAATATTACCCCATTGATCAGAACCTGCAGCTTGCATTATACAATTTTTTTCTTCATATAAATGTACAAAGTCATTACCTTGTAATAATGTATAAGTAAACTCCGCAAATGTTATACCCGTTTCAAGTCTTCTACTAATAATATCTTTATTAAGTATATAATTAACATTAATATATTTTCCTGTATCTCTTAAAAAATCAAGAATATTAACATCTTTGTACCAATCATAATTATTAACTACTTCAACATTACCATCAAATATCTTTTCAACTTGTTTTTTTATAGATTCTACATTATTTAAAACTGTTTCTTTTGAGATAATTTCTCTTTCTGATGTCGGTCTTGGATCACCTATCATACCAGTTGCTCCTCCAACCAATAATATTGGATGAAATCCTGCTTTTGCAAGTCTCTTAGCAGTTACTAAACTAGAATAATGTCCAATATGAAGACTATCAGCAGTAGGATCCGTACCCCAATAGAAACATGCCTTCTTTTCGTTTATTATTTTTTCTAAATCATCTCCAGCCTCATCTTTTATTAGACCTCTCCATTTTAATTCATCATAAAAATTCATAATTTTTCCTCCTAATACTTAAAAAAAGTCCATGATGTAAGGACGATTAAACGCGGTACCACCTTACTTCATAGACTTTTCTATGCTCTTTTTTTCATTTAACGCATGAATTTACGCTTTAATTCATAATATTGTAATTTCATTATTATTATGCTTAGTTCTCAGCAAACCACTAAGTCTCTTTTTTCATAAATAATAATTACTTATATATTAATCACAATCAAATTACAATTATATTTTATTATAAAGATAACATTTAGTCAATACTAATTATTTTCATGTATTTCTTTTATTATCTTTTCTATTTTATTTCCATAATCTATCGATTCATCAAATACAAAATGAAGTTCTGGGATTTTTCTCATTTCTAATTTTCTTTTCATAAGTTCACTTCTAATGAATCCTTTTGCTCCATTTAAATCATGAATACATTTATCTCTATTCTCATCATTTAAAACTGTACAATAAACTTTTGCATAAGATAAATCGCTAGATAAATCTAAATGTGTTATTGTTACAAATTTTATATCTTCATCTTTTATTTCAGTCATTAAAATTGAACTGATTTCTTTAACAAGTAAATTTGCAAGTCTTTCTGTTTTAATACTCATTTTAACACCTCTTATTCTGGTATATATACTTTTGTTTTACTTTCGCCTAACTTTACATTTTTTCTATGTTTTATGTAGTTTAAAGAATTATTAAACAAATCTACTTTGGTTGATTCTTTTATTAAATTAGATACATGACTTAATAGTTCTTTATTATCTTCTATTAGTTCTTCAAGTGCACCACTTTCCTTTGTATTTTCTTTACCTTTTTTAATTTCTATATATGAAGAATTTTCATCTTTTTGATTAGATAAGATACATATAAAAATATCATTCACTCTAATTGTTATCTTTGATTCTTCATAAGTCCAAATAAAGAAAAATGAAATTTTATCATTATCATAATTTATAGAAAAATCTTGTGTTTGTTCTTTAAATGTCTTAACCAAAATATACTCATCATTTAACATAACAGCACATCTATCTAATATATTTCTATCCGAATGTTTATTTTTTATACCATTATAACAATCAAATTTGTTTTTTCCATCTTTTATACATATATGACACATAGTGTGCATATTTTTTTCTTTTTCTCTTGAATATCTTGGATTTTTTACTATATTTCCAATTAAATACCCATCTTTATCAAGGTAATACAGATTAGATTTTTTTATATCAAATGTTCCAACCTTTGTATTACCTTTTTTTATATCTATACTTTCAAATAATGGGATTTCACCTTTTTTTATATCTATATCATATCCAATAAAATTTAATAATTCTCTTTGTGCTTCTATTATACTTAATAACTTCTCCATAAACTTCCCCAAAAAGTGTATTTATAACTATCTTTTTATTTCAACCATTTCATATGCTTCAATTACATCTTTTTCTTTTATATCGTTATAATTTTCAAGAGTAATACCACATTCAAATCCTTTTTTAACTTCTTTAGCTTGATCTTTTTCTTTTTGAATTGTATTAATTGCGCCATCATAGACAACAACACCATCTCTTATTAATCTTGCTTTAGCATTTGATCTTACTACTCCGTCTGTTACCATACATCCTGCGATAGTACCTACTTTAGAGAATTTAAATAATTTTCTAACTTCTGCTGAACCAATAACTTTTTCTTCATATTCTGGATCAAGCATACCTTTCATTGCACTTTCCATTTCTTCAACTAATTTATAGATAATATTATGAAGTCTTATATCTACATTATATTCTTTTGCAACTTCTAAAGTTTTTGCATTTGGTCTTACATTAAATCCAATGATAATAGCATCAGATGCATTTGCAAGTACTATATCACTTTCAGTAATTGTTCCAACACCACTTCTAATTACATTAACTCTAACACCTTCAACTTCTATCTTAGATAAAGAATTTTTAACTGCTTCTTCTGTTCCTTTAACATCAGTTTTAAGTATTACATTTATTTCTTTTACACCTGATTTAATTTTATCAAATAAATCATCTAGGGAAATTGCTTTATTATTTTTACTATTTTTAAGTTTTGCTTGTTCTTTTCTATTTTCTGCAATAGTTTTAGCTTCTTTTTCTGTTTCAAAAGCCATAAATCTATCACCAGATGATGGAACTTCACTTAAACCTGTTATTTCAACTGGTGTAGATGGAAGTGCTTCAACTACTTCTCTTCCTAAATCATCTTTTAAAGTTCTAACTTTTCCATAAGTTGTTCCAACAACAATTGGGTCACCTAATCTAAGTGTTCCATTTTGAACAAGTAATGTTACTGTTGAACCAACATTTTTATCAAGTTTTGATTCAATTACTGTACCTAGGGCATATCTATTTGGATTTGCTTTTAATTCACTCATTTCTGCAACAAGTTGAATACTGTCTAATAAATCACTAACACCTTCACCTGTTAATGCAGATATTTTTTGATATATTACATCTCCACCCCATTCTTCTGGAGTAAGACCACGAGCTGCCATTTCAGTCATAATTTTTTCTGGATTTGCACCTGGTTTATCCATTTTATTTATAGCAACTATTATTGGTACGCCTGCAGCTTTAGCATGATCTATTGCTTCTTCCGTTTGAGGCATTACACCATCGTCTGCTGCGACAATTATAATAACTATATCTGTTACAGCAGCACCTCTTGCACGCATTTCAGTAAATGCTTCGTGTCCTGGAGTGTCTATGAATGTTATCTTTTTACCATTCTTTTCTATTTGATATGCACCAATATGTTGTGTAATTCCACCGAATTCACCAGTTGTAATATGACTATTTCTGATGTAGTCAAGTAAACTTGTTTTACCATGGTCAACATGTCCCATTATAGTTACAACTGCTGGTCTATCTACTAAAGATGCTGGATCATCATTAACTTCAAATTTTTCAAAATTAGTCTTGTCTTGTGATTCGAAGCTCTTTAATGTCTTATCATAATCAATTACAATCATCTCTACATCATCATAACTAAGTGAATTATTTAAACTAGCCATTATACCTAAATTCATTAGTTTTTTTATTACTTCAGTTGGATTAACATTTAATTCTTTAGCAAGTTCGCTAACTGTCATTCCTTCTTTATAAACTATAATATTATCATCATGAGATGCTTCATTTTGCATAAGTTTTTCTTTATTCTTATACATTTGCTTTCTTTTTGCATGCATATCTTCTTTTTGAACTTCAGACTTTTTCTTTAATTTTTGCTTTTTTACAGTATCATCAAATCTAATATGAGATGCACTTGCAAGTTCTTCAGCCTTATCTTCAAGTTCTGCATCTAAATCATAATCCTTTTCTTCAGTTATTTCATCTATATATTCTGGTTCTTCTTCCTCATTCACATTCATAGTTAAAGTATTGTCCAAATCAATTATTTGGTCCTCATCTAACATATCATCTGCATTTTTAATATCATAACCTAATTCTTGTGCTTTTTTAATTACTGCTTCAACTGTAACATTTATATCTAAAGCATATTCTTTAACACTCATCATAAGCTATTCGCCTCCTTTTAATTTTTTCTCTCTAGTTTTTTAGCAAGTGATAATACATCATCTGTTACACTTTCTACTTCTTCTTTTGTAATATCATCTATACCATAACAAACTACTTCTACACCAGCATGATTAAGCATTATTTTGCTTATATCTACTAATTCTTTTTTTGAATACATTCTTAAATAAACAACCTTTTTAATACCTACTTGAATTATTTCCTTTGTGCATTCTGTACAAGGAAACCAAGTTACATAAAGAGTACTGCCTTTTAAATCATCTAGGCTACCCCTATAATTTAATATTGCATTTCTTTCAGCATGTACTACATAATAGTCTTTAACATCTTTTTTTATTCCTGTTATTTCACCACTTGATGCCCAATCAAATGTATCATCATTCATACCTTTTGGAAGACCATTATAACCAACTGATAAAACTTTATTATCAGAATTTACTATACATGCACCTACTCTATTATGTGGATCCTTACTTCTTGCAGATATCAAAAGAGCATTCATCATAAAATATTCGTCCCAAGATAAATAGTTTTCTCTTTTATCCGACAAAATATTACCCCCTAATACCGTTTTTATTGATTTATTATTTCTTCAAGTTTTTCATATACACTATCATCAATAGTAGTTTCTAAATGTTTATCTAAAATCTTTGATTTTCTTGCTTTATTTAAAACATCTATATCCTTTTTAATGTATGCGCCCCTACCGTTTGCTTTACCTGTTAAATCAACAAAAACTTCATTTTCATTATTTTTGACAACCCTAATTAAATCTTTTTTCTCTAATTTTTCTTTTGTTACAACGCACGTTCTAAGTGGTATTTTTTTATTTTTCATTAAAAACCTCCTTATGCTTCGTAATATTTATAAATATTTATTCCTTCTTCTTGAACTTGTTCTCTTGTTTTTACGTCAATTTTGCATTTTGTAAGTCTTGCGGCAAGTTTAACATTTTGTCCTTTTTTACCAATTGCTAATGATAAATTATCTCCTTCAGCAACTGCTAATGCTTCACTTTTCTTATCATCTAATATATATACTTCAACATCTTTTGCTGGAGATAAAGCATTTTTAATAAATTGAACTAAATCTTTGCTATACTCTACAACATCAATTTTTTCACCGTTAAGTTCCTTAGAAATATTATTAATTCTTATTCCTTTTTCACCAATGCAAGCACCTACTGCATCTACTTTTTCATTTTCTGAATAAACTGCTATCTTGCTTCTGCTTCCTGGGTCTCTTGCAACGCTATAAAGAATAACTATTCCTTCATTTAATTCTGGAATTTCTTTTTCTAATAATCTTTTTACAAATCCATAATGACTTCTTGAAAGAAGTATAACTGGGCCACCTTTTTGGCCAAGTTCTATTTTTGAAACATATACCTTAACTTGTGAACCCATTACTAATTCTTCACCAGGAATTATTTCTGATTTTGGAAGGATTCCGTGTGCTCTACCAAGATCTACATAATAATTTTGTTTATCTTCTCTTGCTAAAGTACCTACCATTAATTCTCCTTCTTTGTCTTCGAATTCTTTCATGATGCTTTCTCTTTCTGCTTCACGAACTTTTTGTGTAAATACTTGTTTGCAAGTTGATGCTGCTACTCTACCAAAATCTTTTGGTGTTACTTCTTCTTCAATAACATCTCCTACTTTTAAATGGTTAGGGTTATCTCCTAATTCTTCTAGTAAGATTTGTGCATCTTCTTCATCTTCCATATTTATTTCGTCAACAACTACCTTGTATGCAACTACTTTTATTTCTCCTGTTTTTCTATCTATTTTTACTTTACTATTTGTTGCATTATTATTTTTTTTGAAAGCTGCATGAAGTGCTGTTTCCATATACTCAAATATTTCATCTTCACTAATGCCTCTTTCTTTTGCAAGTGCTTTAACTGCTCTTATAAAATCTAATCCGTTCATCTTATTCTCCTCCTTTTGAGCATACATTTAATACATAACTTTCTTCTATTAAATCTGCTTTGTCTAATATTGGATTAACTATATTAGTTGCAAGCACACATGTATCTATATCAACATATGGCTTTTTATCTATAATTATATATAGATTTTTTACTCCTTCTTCATCCTCATATAAAACATCTACAATGTCTATATTTTCTTTTTTTAATGGTTCAACTAACATCTCTTTTATTTTTTCAAGCATATATACCTCCCATTATATATAAAGAGCGAGGTTTTTTGCCTCACTCTTTGCTGATGAGTTAATTATATCATAATTTTTTAACTTTTACACCCTTTTAAGCGATTTTTTTGCTATAATTATAAAGAAAGTAGTGATAAAAACATGAATAAAGATAAATATATTAAAATTACAAAGAATGTGATTATGTTCTTTATGTATTTTTTGTGGCAAATAGTACCTATACTTTTTTTAGAAGTTATGGGACTTGATTCTAGTAAATTTAACTTATTTCAAAAAAATTTATATTTAATTTTGTCAAATCTATCATATTTAATTATTGTTGTTTTGGTCTATTATAAGGAATTAAAACTAGATTTTAAAAAATATAAGAAAAACTTTAAAGAAATCTTTATAAAATATTTGCCGGTTTATGTTCTAGGAGTTGTATTAATGGGAGTTACTAATACAATCATTTCTGGATTTACAAATATGAATATTTCAAGTAATGAATCAAGTGTAAGAGAATATATAAAATTACTTCCTATATATATGAGTTTTTCAACAGTAATTTATGCGCCTATTGTAGAAGAAATTACATTTAGAAAAATTATAAAAAACGTAGTAGATAATAAATATTTATTTGTAATAGTAAGTGGGGTTATGTTTGGAATGGTACATTTAAATATCAATCCTAGTATAAATGACTATTTAATGATTATTCCTTATATTGTTATGGGGCTGGATTTTGCTTATATTTATAGTAAAACAGACACAATATTTTCTACTATTGGATTTCACATGTTACATAATTTAATACTTTTAATTATTCAGTTTATTGGAGGTTAATATGAAGAAGAAAAAAAAGAATAAAATGGATGATACATCATATGATATTGAAATAAAATATTCCGATGATTTTTTAGATGAAGACGATGATAATGATGATGAGTTTACTAACGAAGAAAAAAGAAAACCAAGTATTTTTAGAAAAATATTTTTTGCACTTATATTAATTATTGTATTAACTATAATATACTCTAGATATATTGCAACAAGTGGTCTTACTATAAAAGAATATCCAATAGAAAGTGATAGTATAGCAGAATCGATTAATGGATTTAAAATTGCACACTTTTCAGATGTACATTATGGTAGAGTAATAAAATTAGATGAACTAAAAAATTTAGTCAAAGAAATTAATCTAACTAAGCCTGATATTGTTGTATTTACTGGAGATTTGGTTGATAAAACAAAGAAGTTAAGTGATAATGATATTAACAATATAATCACAGAATTATCAAAAATAAATAGTAAGTATGGAAAATATTATGTTACTGGTGAACATGATGTTAAATTAGATAAGTATTATGAAATTATGGATTCAGCCGGTTTTAATAATTTAGATAACAAATTTGATATTATATATAAAGATATAAATAGTTCAATTTTAATAACCGGTCTTTCTGTTAAGCCAGATGAAAGTTTTATTGATAAAGTGATAAATGAAAATAAAGTAAATTATAAGATAAATATTATGCACTATCCTGATGAATTTGACAATATAAAAAAATATAACTATGATTTAGTACTTGCTGGTCACTCACATAATGGACAAATTGCATTACCTGTTTATGGAGCAGTTATCACTCCAGAAAATGCTAAAGAATACTACAAGCCATATTATAAAATAGATAATACTTTATTTTATATATCAAGTGGTGTGGGTACTACAAAATTTGATTATAGATTTTTGAATAAACCATCATTTAATCTTTATAGAATATTAAAAAAATAGGAATAAATCCTATTTTTTTAGTTCTTCAATATATTTAAGTAATGTTTTTGCATTTGGTCCTAATATAATTTTTAATTGGTTGTCAATTTCAACTATACCTTTTGCACCCATTTTTTGAATTGCCTCTTTATTAACTTTCGATACATCATTAAGTGTTACTTTAAATCTGGACATATTAACTTCCATCGCAATAATATTATCTTTACCACCTAAATAATCAACTAATTTATTTGATTCTATGTAAAAATCCTTTTTGTTTGCTTTTAACACTATTATAACTATAAAAATTAACACTGCTAAAATTATTAAATATTGATAATTCATTATGTTCATATCAATTAAATATTCAAAATTCATTATATTCATACTAATCACCTATTATAATTATACTATAATTTATTAAAAAAACAAGCAATAAACCTACACTTTTAATAAACTTACGAATATCTTATAGTAGAAAATATAATAAAAGGGGTGGAATATATTATGTGTAAAAACAATTGTAACTGCATTAGTGATATATTAAAAGTTATTTATTTATTACAAAAAAATGCTGATCAAGAGGAAGATTGTATTTTAAGTTGTGACAAACCTAGTTTAGGCCAATTCTCATGCTTATATTACAACACAAGACCAGTTATGCTTTATACTTGTATGAGTAATGGTGCAACTCCATGGAGCGCACCAACATCTAGAGTTGCAGAACCAACTACTACTTCGTCAGTATTTAGAGTTGAAAAAATAGATAACTGCTGCTGCACATTTAGAGTTTTAATCGCAAACGAAGATGGAACATACACTGCAACTGAATCATTCTTTACAATGAACTTAGAATGTATTTGTAGTATTAGATGTTTAGGTGATACATTTATAGAAAATGTTTAGTCTAAAAAGTCAATTTGGCTTATTTTACTAACATCTATAAGTTCATCATCTATCGTTATAAGACTATTATTGGTTCTTCCAATGATAGTCTTTTCTTGTGTGGTTCCATCAGTTAATTTTATTGATACATTTGCTTTGTAAACAAAATTTGGTGATGAAAATACATCTTTTATTTGTCTATTAACGCTTTTACCATTAAGGTTTGTTCTTTGTTCTTTATTAATTTCTTCTTTTTTTTCTTGTAAACTACTTGATACTAATGACTGTTTTTGATTTTGATTAGTATTTTTTACTATCCCCTTATAAATATTTGGTAATTTCTTTTTCATTTTAACACTCCTTTTTATAAATTTTATGCTTAATGTGACAAATATTTACCAAATAATTGTTTATACTAAAAATGGTGATTTATATGGAAAAAGATAAAAAAAGCTTTTATTTGAATACAAAGATTGTTATTATTATATTAATATTTATGATTATAAGTTTACTTAGTATATATAGTAGTCAAAAATTATTATCTTCAAGTTATAACAATTTATACATAAAACAGTTAATATGGTATGTTATTGGATTCATTATTATGTGGATAATTTATAAATCAAAGAATACATTTATATATGATTACTCTTTTTTACTCTATATAATCGGTAATATTTTACTTGTACTGGTTTTGTTTATCGGAACTGAATCAAATGGTGCAAAATGTTGGTTTAAGATACCGGGAATTGGATATTTTCAACCAAGTGAATTTGTTAAAATATTTATGATTTTAGTCCTCGCCAATGTATTAGATAGATTTAATAAAGAACATAAAAAAAATACATTCAAAAATGAATTGAAAGTTATTTTAAAATCTTTTTTGATTGTTTTAGTGCCCTCTATTCTTGCATTTCTAGAACCGGATACAGGTATAATATTCATTTTTTTGTCTATTTTAATGGTAATGCTTTTTTCTTCTGGAATAAGACTTAGATGGTTCATATGCTTTTTTATTATAGTTGGTGGATTACTTTCTGGATTTCTTGTTTTGTTCTTTAACTATAAAGATCTTTTTATAAGTATATTTGGTACTAACTTTTTTTATAGAATGGACAGACTTTTAGATTGGAAAAATGGTGCGGGAATGCAACTAACTAATGCACTTGCTGCGACAGGTAGTGCGGGACTTTTTGGATATGGTTTTGGTAATACTCCAATATATTTTCCAGAGCCTCAGACTGATTTTATTTTTTCTGTTTTCACAAGTAATTTTGGTTTTATTCCTGCACTGGTATTAATTTTACTTATTTTATATTTTGATATGCAAATAATTAAAGTAGCACTTTCCAAAACAGGAAAATATAGGTATATCGTGTGTGGAATTTTGGCAATGCTTTTATTTCAACAAATTCAGAATATAGGAATGAATATAGGTTTGTTGCCAATAACTGGTATAACTTTACCTTTTATAAGTTATGGAGGGTCAAGTTTAATGAGTTATATGATTGTTATTGGAATAATATTAAACATAAGCTCCATAAAAGTATAAAAAAAAGTGTGCAATTTTAATAATTATGTACACTTTTTCTTTTAACATTAAAAAAATCCTTAATGAATAAGGATTAATTAACATCATGGTGGAGCTTAGGGGACTCGAACCCCTGACCCTCTGCGTGCAAGGCAGATGCTCTAGCCAACTGAGCTAAAGCCCCAAGACTACTTGCAAAAAATCATTGCAAATAGATTATAGCATATTAACTATACAAAAGTCAACTAGTTATTTTCACTTAATTTACTTTCTACTACTTTACATAGTCTATCAAACTCATCTTCATCATCAATGCTTACAAGCATATCACCTTCATCAGTAGTTTGAATTTCAAATATATAATAACTTTCTCCATCATCTAAATCACTTACAATTGCATAACTTTTGTCGTTATCATCAAATGATCCAACAACTTGAACATTTACCTTTTCACCGTTAACATCTTCCATTTCAAGTACCATTGGTTCATCATGGCAGCAATCACAAGAATCATCACAATGTTCTTTATCGCAACCGCATTCACATTTTTTTTCTTCTATATTTTCCATTTTTCCCTCCACAATATGTATTATACCATAAAGAATATAAATATTATACATAATAAAAAAATATTTTTAAACTGTACTATCTTTTATAAATTCTTCCTGACATTTTTCCAAAATCATTTGAACTTAAATGATCTGGTTTTAATAACAAATATGGTTCAATTTCTAGTGCATTAGCAATTGCTTCTATTTTACTAAGACTTGGAGAAAATTTTCCTCTTTCCAAAGCACTAATATATTTTGCTGTCAAATTAGAAAGTTCAGCAAGTTGCTCCTGAGTATAATTTTTATTAAACCTATACCATTTCAAATTTATCGCAAAACATTCCTTTAATATATACTTATCTAAAGTACTTACATCCATAACATCACCACTTTTAATTAAGTATACTTATATTTTTTATTAATAACACCTAGTCAAAAGCGATATAATTTGTTATAATTATACTGGTGGTTAACAATGAATAAAAAAAGCATTGAAAATGAAGCAAAAAGAATTTCAAATGAACTTCTTAAAAAAAATAATTATAATGAAAGTTTTGATGACCTTATTAATTCTTTAATTAACAAAAAATATATTAATAACATTTCTACTATTTCATATAATGTTACAAAAAACATGTCAAGTTATATTGAAATTGTATCAATAAATCCTTTTGTCTATAATTATTACAAAAATCTCAAAAAATGAGATTTTTTGTTTTTTTAGGGGATTTTGTATAACTTATGGATAATAAAATATATAGGAGGAAATTTTTATGAATAGTGATATATTAGAATTAAAAGAAAAACTTGATAAAATTAAAAATTTAGGATGGATAGAATGCAAAAATAAAAATAAAAGTGTAACAGGAAAAACTCTTGAAAATTTACTAGAAATAAATCCTGATAATTTTGAAATACCTGATTATAATACAATTGAGATTAAATCAAAAGTGAGTAAAAGAGAAAATTATATTGATTTATTTTGTGCAACACCAGATAGTTATGTACTTGAAACAAAAAGATTATATGATAAATATGGTTACTTAGATAGTAATAATTATAAAATTCTTAATTTTGTTTTATATGGGGAATTTTTGAAACCAATAAATAATGAATATTCTGCAAAATTACGAATCGATTACAAAAATAAAAAAGTAATAATGGAAATATATAATAAAGATAATGAATTGATAGACAATTTATCATCATGGTCTTTTGAATTATTAGAAGAAAAATTATGTAGGAAATTAAATTATGTATGTTTAGTAGAGGGCGACAAAAAATTTTCACATAATGTACTATATGTTAGATACGACAAATATAAGTTTTATAAATTAAAAAAATTCAGTAATTTTATCCGATTATTAAAACGAGGACAGATTAGAATATCATTTACACTAGGTGTATATAAAAGTGGTAGTAAATCCGGTAAAATGCATGATCATGGAACACAATTTAGTATAAGAAAAGAAAATATAAAACTTTTATTCGATGAAATAGAACTAGAATAGTTTAAGAATCAAAAGGTCAGGTCAGTTTAATAAATGGTTTGGGGCATAAAAAAACAGACTATAAAGTCTGTTTGATTACTAAATGGTCGGGAAGACAGGATTTGAACCTGCAACCTCATGGTCCCAAACCATGTGCACTGCCAAGTTGTGCTACTTCCCGATAATATATGGTGCGCCCGAAGGGATTCGAACCCCTGACCTTTTGGTTCGTAGCCAAACGCTCTATCCAGCTGAGCTACGAGCGCATTCATCGGACCTAATAAACATAAATGGTGGCTCCGGGCAGAATCGAACTGCCGACACGAGGATTTTCAGTCCTCTGCTCTACCGACTGAGCTACAGAGCCAAAAAAAATAATGGCGGTTCCGACGGGACTTGAACCCGCGATCTTCTGCGTGACAGGCAGACGTGTTAACCACTACACCACAGAACCAAAAATACTCAAATTGCTATTTAAGTATACTAAATTTTCTAGGTAATTGTCAACACTTATGTGATTTTTTTCTTATTTTTAGACAAATAATTTGTTAATAAGAAGGAAATTACCATAAAAATCATTGATAAAATACCTCTAAAACTAAATTCAAGCCCTGGAAATATAGATAAAGTAGATCCACACACAAATCCAATTATAATACTGTATGTTAGAGATAAATGTTTATTAAATAAATAATTGACAACCTTAATTAGGATTATTACGCCAACAATGATACCAATTATAAAAGGTATAAATGATATCCATTCAAAATAAGATAAGCTAAACGGTTTAGATAACATTAGCAACACTCTCTCATACATTCCAAGTAGCATCATAAAAAACGAACTGCTTATGCCTGGAATAATTTTACCCGAAATGTATAAAATACCTGCTATAAAAAGTTTTATAGGATTTAAATTAGAAACATTATCATAACTAATAACACTTGGAATTACAATAAGTAATAATGAAAAAATAACAGAAAAAATTAAAGTTTTCATTTTAAGAACCCCACCATTATCTTTTAACTCATTAACAAGAATAGGCACTCCACCAAATATCAATCCTATAAATATATATTTCATTTGGAATTCGTAATATTCATATATTTTAAGGAGTATATTACCAAAAATAATCACTCCAACCATAATTCCAATTATTATGGGAAATAATATAATGATTTTTTTTAATGTTTTTATACTAGAATCATTAAGTACAGTTAAAACTTTATCATAAATACCAACTAGTATTGCTATTGCAGACCCACTAACACCCGGTAAAACAACTCCTATACCAATTAATATTGAAACAAGAAAACTATACATTCTTTCTTTCCTTCTTTAGAAATTTTTTCACATCATAACCACTATCATATATAATTCTATCCACACCAATATTTTTCAACCTTTTTATTTCAGATTTACCCAAAACACCCCATGCGCTTACAATAAAATTATTGTTTTTAAGCTTTGTAACCTCATCCTTGCTAAGGCAAATTGCAGTACAAAGTACATGGTTTAGTTTTATATTTTTGCAATCTTTAATAATTGAATCGTTAACATCATATATCAACCAACCAAGTTTAATTGAATTATCCATTTCTCTTATTCTTTTGAGCAAATTATATTTAAACGATATAAGCACGACATTTTTCAAACTATATTGTTTTAATGTATCTACTATGAGTTTTTCATAACCTGTTTCTTTTAATTCAATATATACATTTACATTTCTTTCAGAAAAATTTTTTAAAAACTCAGTTAATCTAACAATTTTCTCTCCCTTATAATATTCATCTCCAAAATCCATATTTGATAATTCATCAAATGTATAATCAGCCACTTTACCACTATAATTAGATGTTCTATCAACAGATTTATCATGTATAAGTACAAGTACATCATCTTTTGTTTTCCTTAAGTCAGTCTCTATACCATCACTACCTACTAAATATGCTAAATAATAGGCACTCATTGTATTTTCAGGAGCATATTTTGATTCACCTCTATGAGAATACACTTTCATTTTATCACCTATTATATAATATGAAGAAAATAAAAAAAAAGACTGAGCAGTCTTCATTAATCAATATTGGTTGCGGGAGTAGGATTTGAACCTACGACCTTTGGGTTATGAGCCCAACGAGCTGCCAGACTGCTCCATCCCGCGATGTAAAAAATTAGTGGCGGAGAAAGAGGGATTCGAACCCCCGCGCCGGTTACCCGACCTCCTGGTTTTCAAGACCAGTCCCTTCAGCCAGACTTGGGTATTTCTCCATAATGGTGCCTCAGGCCGGACTTGAACCGGCACGTGATTTAACTCACGCAGGATTTTAAGTCCTGTGCGTCTACCAATTCCGCCACTAAGGCAAGCACCAATTATGTCCAATATCACTGGACTTCTTAATTGTATAATAAAATTAATAATTTTTCAAGTCTTTTTTTTATTTTCTTCTAATTTTTATACAAAAAAATAAATAAAAACTCACATTACTGCGAGTTTACTTACTAAATGGTGTCCTGTATGCGACTTGAACGCATGACCCTTTGATTAAAAGTCAAATGCTCTACCAACTGAGCTAACAGGACATATAACAACACAAACATGGCTGCCTAGGCTAGATTCGAACTAGCGCATGTCAGAGTCAAAGTCTGATGCCTTACCACTTGGCTACTAGGCAAGCTATGGTGGGGAGAAGTGGATTCGAACCACTGAACCCTAAGGAGCAGATTTACAGTCTGCCGCGTTTAGCCACTTCGCTATCTCCCCAAGTGGTGCCGAAAACAGGAATTGAACCCGTAACCTACTGATTACAAGTCAGTTGCTCTACCAATTGAGCTATTTCGGCATAAATGGTGGACTCTACAGGACTCGAACCTGTGACCCCCTGCTTGTAAGGCAGGTGCTCTAACCAACTGAGCTAAGAATCCAGTGACATTGACATGATTAAATATAACATTGATATTTAAATTTGTCAATGGAATTTTGAAATTTTTTTAATTATTTATTCAATTTATTATTTTCTTTGCAAGAAATCTCTTCCATTTTACAAGAAATCCACTCTGGAAGTATCTCGTCAAACAAATCAAATCCTAAATTTGTATCAGACAATTTAGTTCGTTTTCTTTTTTTAGTTTTTCCATTTTTATCTAAAATCATACTTAATTTTATTTGTTTTTTTTCTTCATCCACATCTAAAATTCTTACCTTTTTTTTATCGCCAATTTTAAACACATCATTTATATCCTTTATAAAAAGGCCATTAATCTCTGATATATGGATAAGTCCACCATACTCATTATCCACCTTTGCGAATGCGCCATAAGGTTTTAGTGCTGTAATTTCAACTTCAATTATTTCATCTTTTTTATACAACATAATGCACCTCTTATATTATTTATTATAACATATAATATCTTTTTTTATAATTATCTTTACTACTTTTTAAAATATATGTATAATTTATTTGGAGGTTTACTATGAAAGTTGAAGATCAAATAAAAGAAATTATAGAAAAAATTAGACCATTTTTAATAAACGATGGTGGAGATGTGAAATTTGTTAAATTTGAAAATGGTACTGCATATGTAAAAATGGCAGGTAACTGTGCAAACTGTTTATATTCTGACCTAACTATGTCAGAAACAATAGAAACAATATTAACATCAGAAATACCAGAAGTTACAAAGGTAGAAGAATACAGAGATTAATTTTTATCCTGTAACCACTCAATAGGTTCCAAGCGAGCCTTTTTTTCATATAAAATAAATTTATATATAGTATTTAAAAGTGATTCATACTCATCAGTTCTATCAATTATATTTATAACAAGTTCCTCACTTTTACCTTTATTTATTATATCATCATAAATATCAAAATAATAAGTTGGAAATAAAAGTCTTCCAAGCAAAAGAATATATTCATTTTTAGTTAAATTTGCCATATTAAAATATGACTTTAAATCATATAAGTTTAACGTTTTATTATAAAAAGTTTCCTTTATAAATTCAGCAACATCCCTTACTCTACTATCAACAACAAAGTTTAAAGGATCATAAAAATTTAAACTTCCCCTTTCTTGATATATTCTTTTATGACTCACAACTAAATTTACATTAGTTTTGGAATCCAAATTATTCACAAGATAGCTAATAGCATTTTCACCCATTCCAATAAAATAACTTAAACTATCACACAACAATGGATATTTTTTCCCCACCTGACTAATCTGATATTCGTAATAATCTATTTTTTCACTCCATAATTTTATCCAATCATTCCTCACCAAACTTTTATCACATTCTATATTAACAGTCATATTTTGAATATAATTTATATCATTTAAAAATACCTTATCATTTTTATACTTACAAAGCTTAATTAGAACATATGAAATACCATTTACTACAGTTATAATACTTTTGTCTTTATTTAAAACAAGTTCATGAACAAGGCATCTTCTCTTTTTCATTTCAAGATTAAGCTTATATATACTCTGTACATCATCATATGGTCTATTTAATTGTACAAAATAATATTCATCACCACCATAATAAAAATAATAACAATTATCTTTTTTTATAAGTTCATCTAAAAAAATATTATAATAAAAATTTATGGTATTCTTCATACTTTCACCTACATAAATATATGATTGAATGCAAAAAAAAAGAAGCATTATCTTGCTTCTTCTACTGCTCTTGTTTCTCTTATTACAGTTATTCTTATTGTACCAGGATATTGCATTTCATTTTCAATCCTATCTTTAATATCACGAGCAACCTTGATAGATGTTAATTCATCCATATCTTCAGGTTTTACAATAACTCTTAAATCTCTTCCAGCCTGCATTGCAAATGATTTTTCTACGCCATCAAATGAATTTGCAATTTCTTCTAATTGCTGTAATCTCTTTACATAGTTTTCTAAAGAATCATTTCTTGCACCAGGTCTTGATGCGCTAATTGTATCTGCAATTGCAACTAATGAAGAAATAATACTTGTTGCAGGAGTATCGCCATGGTGTGATGCAATCGCATTTATTACAACTTCATCTTCATCATATTTTTTTGCAATCTTTTCACCAATTTCTACATGACTTCCTTCAGCTTCAAAATCAATTGCCTTACCAATATCATGAAGTAACCCTGCTCTCTTAGCAAGTGAAACATTTTCCCCAACTTCTGCAGCTAAAAGTCCTGCCAAATTAGCAACTTCAATAGAATGTTGTAACGCATTTTGACCATAACTTGTTCTAAAATGTAATTTACCAATAATTTCAACTAATTCAGGATCAATTTTGGATATCCCAAGTCCAAATATTGCTTCCTCACCTTTTTCAATGATTTTTGCATTTATTTCTTTACATGTCTTATCATATATTTCTTCAATTCTACCTGGATGTATTCTTCCATCCTTTATTAAATTTTCAATTGTAACCTTTGCAATCTCTCTTCTAAGTGGATCAAAACTAGAAAGTACTATTGTTTCTGGTGTATCATCAATAATTAAATCAACACCTGTTACTGCTTCAATTGTTCTTATATTTCTTCCTTCTCTACCAATAATTCTACCTTTCATATCATCATTTGGTAAATTAATTACTGATATCGTAGCCTCATTTGTAACATCTGACGCATATTTTTGCATTGCAAGTGTTAATAAATTTTTTGCCTTTTTATCAACATCAAGTTTTGCTTCTGCTTCCTTGTCTTTTATATATGCTGCAATTTCTTTAGTCATTGATTCTTCAACATGTTTCATGACCATTTTTCTTGCTTCTTCTTTAGAAAATCCAGAAATCTTTTCTAGTTTTTCAAGTTGCTCTTTTAAAACCCCATCAGTTTTCTCTTCTAACGCCTGAATATCCTTTTGTCTTTGTACTAAATTGTTTTCTTTTTCTGATAATAAATTTTCTCTATCTTGAAGAATTTGATCTCTTCTATCTATACTATTTTCTCTTTGTTGTAATCTATCTTCTAAATCCTTTACTTCAAGTTTTTTCTCTTTAACTTCTCTATCTACATCTTGTTTTAATTTATATTGTTCTTCTTTTATTTCTAAAATAGTATCTCTTTTTAATTTTTCTGCTTCTTTTTTTGCTTTTTCAATTATATTATCAGATTTTTTTTCTTTTGACTTCATTATAAGTACTGCACCAAATATTGTTAGTAGTGCGCCAAAAATCAATCCAAGAGTAGAAAATAATAATTTTTCCATATTTTCCCTCCATGATTTTTATTTATATATATTAATATTATTTAATCTATATATACTTTTAGTATAAAGTTTATTTCAAATAAAGTCAATAGCGATAATTTTTTAACAAAAATTATTGCTTATATTTTTAAATAATAAACTTGGATAAATTACAATTAATAAATATTATACAAATATATTTTTAGGGTTCAATAAAAGAAAACAATTACGATCTGTAATTGTCATCATTTTCGTCTTCTAAGCCATTTTTAATACCCTTTGTAACACCTTTTGCAATTTCACCAGCTGCATTTCCAATAGTTGGTGCCATTTCATCAATGCTTTCTTTAGCAACAGGCATAGTTTGTTGTGTTGTAAATGCAAGAATATGTCTTCCTTTTGCAAAAGCCAAAACAGAAACAAAAATACCAATTGTTGCAAAACAAATAAATGCACCAAACATGATTGAAGTAATATTTGAAAATTCGCTTATACTATTTTTAGCAGCACAATATTCTTTTGTTATAGAATTATTTTTGTATTCATCAAATTCGCAATGTGGAAAACTAGGATCAAGTGCTTTAGTTATAATATATAAATCATATTTTTCACCATCAGTATATTCAGAACTTTCATCATACTCTATACCTTTATTTATAAGTTCATTTCTTTTTACTTCAAGTTCCTTTTCCAGAGTTTCAACTTTTGAAGTCGCTGGCTTTGCAATACCACGATATATTAAAAAACCACCTATAAATAAACCAACTACTAAAATTAATATTGCAAATACAGTAATACCTTTCTCAGTTTTTTGATATTTCTCTTCATTTAAATATTTTTTCTCATCCATACAATTAACTCCTTCCCTCATTATAATAATACAACATTTATATTTTTTTTGCTAGTATAATCACAAATTACTAAAAAAACTGTACACTAATAACTTTTTTAAATTTATGAATTACATTTTATAAAGAATATCAATCACATTTCATACAATTTAATGAGGAGTTTTACTATGAATTTAATACCAAACATACCACCAAAATTATTTTCATTAAGCGCTGTTGCAGTTGGTTATTTATTAATAGATGATACAACAGCAAATGAACAAAATGCACTTGGAAACTGGCTTATGCTTGTCGCACAAATTCTTTGTACAAATGCTTTTTATAAACAAGTTATGCAAGAGCGTGGCCTTAATAATACTAAAAATGATAGTGAACAAACAATAGTTATGATGCAAAAGATGATGGATGCTCTGCAAAAAGAAATTGACGAAATAAAAAAAGGAAATTAATTCCTATTTATTTGTATTATGATAATAATTAAATTCAGAAAGTTCAATTGAAAGTGCTTGTAAGTCATCCGCATCATAAACTTCTTCAAGTGCTGTTTCTACTTCGTACATTAAAGACTTTATATCATTAAATTTTTTATAATCAATTTCATATCTTTTTAAAATTTCTATCTGTCTATTCGATAAATATAAATTATCACTTATTTTATTAAGTTTATTATCATAAATCGATTTTTTTGCTATTTCATTTATTTCTTCATCACTATACATATTATTTATCCTTTAATTCATATTTTTTCACAGAATCAAGCATTTTTTCTTTATCATCTGATACACTTATATTGTAATTTTCACTATTTAACTTATAAAAAATCACATTATTAGCATTTATCTGATAAATTAAATCATAAGGTAATTTATCAATATCATGATTTTACAAATATTTTTTTACATATTCTAAATTATAATTATCACTTTCTACTTCAACAGTTAAAAGTTCATCATTATATAATTCATTCATCTTTTCCATATAATTTATTATTAAAACATTATTTTTAATCATCTCTAGAAGGATTTTTTCAGCAGATTTTTTATCAAGCAATAAAAATGTATGTAAGAATATTGCGGATTCATCTAACAAATCTTCTACAGAATATTTTAAATTCATACAAGATGATACTTTTTTACCAATATATTCTGCATCTACATCTTTATTGTAACTTTCTAAATCAGAATCAAATAAAGTATTTATTCTTTTAATATTATCAATATCATTTTCATTTAAGCATTTTCTTCTAAGAATTTTATGAAAAACACTAGAATTATAAAATTCTATCATTTCTTTCATTGCTAAAGAAAATAATTCTGTTGAAGAAGAAATTTTATCATTAAACTCGTCAAAAGATGATATATTTTTTAACATTTCAAATACTTCACTATCAAATTCAGATAAAGTATTGCATTTTTGCATCAATGCATATTTTGAATACAAATCATTATATACAGTCATTTTAAGCATTGTATCAAAAACTTTAGCAATTTTATCTTCATCAGTATCTAAAGAGCCATCAAATTTTATATCAAATGATCCATCCATGTATAAATTTGGTCCAAAAGTATTTTTGAAATTTTCATTTAACCTATTAATACTTTTTCTTACTTCTTTATTATAATTCATATTAATCCCCCTTTAAAGCATCAACTAACTGGCTAGTATAGATTACATTACTTATTTTGTCAAATTAGAAACTGCTTTTATTATAGCAATTTTACCATATTCATAAGTTAAAGAACCTTGCATATATGCAATATATGGTTTTCTAATTGGTCCATCACAAGAAAGTTCTATTGAAGAACCTTGTGTAAATGTACCAGCCGCCATTATTACCTTATCTTCATACCCAGGCATATCCCATGGCATAGGAATAGCAAATGAATCTACTGGTGATGCCATTTGAATACCTTGACAATACTTAACTAAATCCTCTTCTTTTCCAAATTCAATATTTTGAACAATATCTACTCTTTCATCATTATATCTTGGTTCTACTTTATATCCTAATTCTTCTAATACTTTACTTGCAAGTACAGCTGTTTTAAGTGCTGATGCAACCACACTTGGTGAAAAAAATAATCCCTCTAAAATTTGTTTATTAATACCAAGTGTTGGACCTACTTCCCTTCCTTCACCTGGAAGTGTTAATCTTTCACCCGCTAAATCTACTAATCTTTTTTTACCAACGATATAAGCACCATTAGGAGCAATTCCTCCACCTAAATTCTTTATAAGTGAACCAACTATTATATCCGCACCCATTTCAATTGGTGAAACCTTATCTACAAATTCACAGTAACAATTATCAACCATAATAATTACGTCTTTATCATAATTTCTAATTAAATCTACTACTTTTTTTATTTTTGAATTCGATATACTTTTTCTTGTGGAATATCCTTTTGATCTTTGTATTTCAATTAACTTTATTTTTGATTTATTTAATCTTTCTTCTATTTTTTCATAATCAAAATCATCATTAATTAAATCGATTTGTTCATAATTTACACCAAATGATTTTAATGAGCTATCATTTGGAACAATACCTATAACTTCATGAAGCGTATCATAAGGAAGTCCACTTATACTAAGCATAGTGTCACCAGGTCTTAAATACGCAAATAAAGCAACTGTAAGAGCATGTGAACCTGATATAAATTGACTTCTAACAAGAGCATCCTCTGCGCCAAAAATTTCAGCATATATCTTTTCTATTACATCTCTACCAATATCATCATATCCATAACCTGTTGTTTGTGAAAAATGTGCTTCTGATAATTTATTGTTCCAAAAAGCATTTAAAACTTTCAAACTATTATATTCACAAATTTCATCTATTTTTTTAAACTCTTTATCTAATTCTTTCTCTGAATCATTTACTAATTTTATTATTTTTTCGTCCATACTAATCCTCCAACTCTATTATCATACCACTTTTAATCTGTTCATCTTTTATAATATTAATTATTTGCTTTGATACATCTTCTACTGTGGATAATTTTTCTTGACCTATTCTTTTAAGTTCACTATCTAAAAATTCTGGGTTCATCTCCCTTATGCTTTCTGTATCAATCCACCCAGGCATAACTGCAATGACTTTAACATTTTTTAGTGCAAGGGATAAAGTTTTAGTTAATGAATTAAGTCCAGCCTTACTCGCACAATAATCCATACTTATATCATTGTATGTGCTAACAGCATCTTTTGATGAGATATTAACAATTATACCATCATTCATATATTTATATGCATATTTTGAAACAAGAAAAGGCCCAACCAAATTTGTTTCAAGTACTTTCATAAATTCTTCTTTTGTTTTATCATAAATATAATTATCCTGTGCATAAGCAGCATTATTTATAACAATGTCTATCTTACCAAAGTTATCCACAATATAAGTTATCGTATTTTTTATAGAATTTTCATCTGTTACATCACATTTAATACTTAATGCTTTTACATTATATTTTTCTTCTATATATTTTTTTAGCCACTCTGCTTTTTCTTTACTTTTATTATATCCAATTATTACATTGCATCCATTTTTTGATAACTCTTCTATTAAACCTTTTCCAAGTCCAATAGACGCACCAGTTACAAAAGCTACTTTTTTATTTAAATCCAAGAATACCACTTCCTTAAAAAATATTATATCATTATTCATATAGAAAAAAAAGAACTACTCTGTTCTTTTAAGTATATCTCTAGCAGATACAAGTCCAGTTGCAGCTGCTGTAACTATATTACCTGCTTTACCAGCACCATCACCTATAAAATATACATTATAATTATCAAGCTTAAAATTATCATCTGTTGTTATTTCATTACTAAAGAACTTTATCTCTGGTCCATAAAGGAGTGTTTCATCATTATTCACACCTGGAATTATTTTATCAAGTTCTTCTAGTCCTTCTAATATATTTACTATTATTCTATGAGGAAGTACAAGTGCTAAATCACCTGCCACACAATCCTCTAAAGTTGGTGTAATAAATGATTTATTTATTCTACCCCAATTACTTCTTCTACCACTTTTCAAGTCTCTAAGTGTTTGAATTATTGGTTTTGAATCACCCAAAACATTTGCAATTTTAGCAATAGATTCACCATATTCCCTTGTATTTGTAACTGGTTCTGTTAAATTAACTTTACTAATAAATGCAAAATTCGAATTATTTGATTTGATATCTTTTAATGAATGCCCATTTACACATATATATCCATAGTAATTTTCTTTAGCAACAAAACCTCCAGGATTTGTACAAAATGTTCTTATTTCATCATTGTATGTTTTTGTTTTTATAAATATTGTTGGATCATATATAACACTACATATTTCCTCAAGTACTTCTTTTCTAACTTCAACTCTAACACCAATTTCAATACTCTTTGACAAATATGGAATATTATATTTATCAGCAAGTTCTTGTATCCATTTTGCACCTGTTCTACCTGGTGCGATTACAACATTTTTAGATTTTACTTCTTTTTTTTCTTTTAATTCTTCATATCTAATTATATGTTCATCTTCTTTTATACTCTCTATATCAGTAACATTAGTGCATTCTTTAATAGTTACGCCTTTTTCTTCTAAATAATTACTGAATTCCTCAATATATTGAGGCAAATGATCACTACCTAAATGTTTTTGCTTTATTAAAAGTAGTCTATCTCCTAATCTTGTAACCTTTTTTTGTATTTCTTTTGCTTCTTCCATATTACTAGGAAAAACTTCTGCATCCATATGAAATTTATTAAAAATTTCTTCAGTTTCATCTATCAATTTATATGCTTCTTCGTCTTTCATATATCTAAATAAATCCGATTTTCCTAATTTAGGGATAAAATTTAATTTACCATCAGAAAAAGTTCCAGCCCCACCATAACCTGATAATATATTACATGGGTTACAATTTTTACATTCTGTTTTATTTTTATTCATAGGACAAACTCTATTTTTAACAAGTCTACCTTTTTCTAACATTAATATTTTTAAATTTGGATTTTTTTGTGTAAGTTCATATGCGCAAAATAATCCAGCAGGTCCAGCACCTACTATAACAACATCATACTTCATTTTAACCTCCTAAATACATTATATCAAAAAAAGAGCATTTTTAATACTCTTATTCGGCTTTGTCAAATTGTGAATTATATAGATTTGCATAGAAACCATTTTCTTTAATTAATTCATCATGATTTCCTTGTTCAATTATATTTCCATCCTTCATAACAAGAATTAAATCAGCATTTTTTATTGTTGATAATCTATGTGCGATTATAAATGATGTTTTACCTTCTGATAATTTATCCATTGCTTTTTGAACAAGTTCTTCTGTTCTTGTATCAACATTACTTGTTGCTTCATCAAGTATTAATAATGGTTTATGATCTATCATACCTCTTGCAATTGTTAGAAGTTGTCTTTGTCCTGATGAAACACTATCAATATCAGATAAAACGGAATCATAACCATTTGGAAGTGTTTTAATAAAGTGATGTACTCCAACTTTTTTACATACATCAATAACTTCTTCATCAGTTACATTTTCATTATTATATACTATATTTTCTTTTACAGTACCATTAAAAAGCCAAGTATCTTGAAGTACCATAGTAAATAAATCGTGTATATTTTCTCTAGATAAATCTTTTATGTTAACTCCATCAATTTTTATGTCACCACTATTTATTTCATAAAATCTCATAAGTAAATTTACCATAGTTGTTTTACCCGCACCAGTAGGTCCAACTATTGCGACCTTTTGTCCAGGTTTTATTTTTGCATTAAAATCCCTAATAATTATCTTGTCAGAATCATAACCAAATTTAACATGATTAAATTCTACCTCTCCTTTTGCTTTAGCCTTATCTAACGTTTTAGTTACATTTTCTTTTTCAAGTTCTGGTTCTTCTAAAAATTCAAATACTCTTTCTGATGCAGCCGCAGTTGATTGAAGTGAAGTAAGTCCTTGAGCAATTTGAGAAAGTGGATTTGTGAATAGTCTTACGTATGTGATAAATGCGATTATTACACCAAATGTAATCATATCCTTTGATACTAATAATGCTCCAACTATACATACAGCAACATAACCAAAGTTACCAATAAAGTTCATAATAGGCATCATTAATCCTGATAAGAATTGACTTTTTCTATTGCATTCATAAACACTTTTATTTAATTCATCAAATTTTTTATCTGATTCATTCTTACCATTGTATACTTTAACAACATTAAGTCCAGAATATATTTCTTCAATATGACCATTTAATTTACCAAGTTCAACTTGCCTTGCGGTAAAATATTTTTGTGATTTTGAAAGTATTTTTATCATAAATACAAAACCAATCAAACTAGATAAAATTGCAGTTAAAGCCATTATATAGTTTGTATAAAACATCATTATTATAGAACCTATAAAAAGTGTAACTGAACTTACTAATGACGCAAGTGATTGGTTCATACTTTGAGCAATTGTATCAACATCGTTTGTTACTCTAGATAATATATCACCGGATAAATTTTTATCGAAATATTTAAGTGGTAATTTGTTTATCTTTTTAGATATATTACTTCTTAATTTCTTTGCAAATTTGTTTGCGACATCAGTCATTAATATAGATTGAATAAACGTAAATAAAGCACTTAATACATAAAGTATAACAAGAAAAAGTGAAATGCTTTTTATTTTATCCATATTCATTTTTGGACTTAATATAGTTTTTATACTCTTAGGAAGTTCATCAACTTTAGAATATATTTTCTTTACATCCTTATCACTATCAAGACCACTCATTTTTTCTAAAAATTCAAATTTTTCTTCTGAAGTAATTGTTTGACCAGATATTTTACTATTACTTAATAAAACTTTTTTTATTGAATCTGGAATATCATTTAATGACTTTTCATCCATTCCACTAGTCATCATTGAAAGTAATTTTCTTTTATCATCTGTACTTATTACTTCACCTTTATATTCTGTATTTTCTAAAATAATATTTTGAATACTATCAGGTAATTCTAATAAAGTGCTCATCATATTTTCTTTGTTCATATTTTGGATACTATTTTGAAAACTTAATTTATCAGTCATGCTTACATTATCTGATGACATTATTTTTGTAATTGTTTCATTATCCATTTTTATATTTAGTATTTCAATATATCTATTTTTTAAATCATCGCTTTTAAGTTCATCAGTTATCTCATTTGTTAATTTCTTTAAATTTGATGTATTAAGTACAATTCCTTTTTGAATTTCATCTGTTAAATCTGATAATTTATTTGGTGCGCTAAGTGATAAGATTGCCCCTCCCATCGCTAAAATTAACGCAACTAAAATAAAGATTTTAAACGAACCAAGACTTTTAAATAACTTTGATATTGATGTTTTAAAATCTTTTGGTTTTTCTACTGCTCCTGGACCATGACCTGGTCCTCTTCTTGGAGGTCTATTGTTATTTTCTTCATTATTCATTTTCAAGTTCCTCCTTCGATAATTGTGATAATGCGATTTCTTTATATACATCACATGTTTTAAGTAGTTCCTTATGTGTTCCTATACCAGCACATTTACCATTATCTAGAACAATTATTTTATCTGCATTCATGATTGTTCCAATCCTTTGAGCCACAATTAATATAGTTGCATCTTTTGTGTATTTCTTAAGTTCTTTTCTTAAAACAGAATCTGTTTTATAATCAAGTGCTGAAAATGAATCGTCGAATATATATATTTCTGGATCTCTTGCGATTGCTCTTGCGATTGAAAGTCTTTGTTTTTGTCCACCGGATACATTAGTTCCACCTTGTGCAATATGAGCATCATATGTATTTTCCATTTTTGAAACAAATTCTTCTGCTTGAGCAACTTTTACAGCATCTTTAATTTTTTCTTTTGTTATTTCACCTTTTCCATTTTCACCATAAGCAATATTACTCGATACAGTTCCATTAAACATAACTGCTCTTTGTGGAATATAACCAAGTTTATTATATAAATCTTTTAACTTATATTCTTTAACATTTACTCCATCAACTAACACTTCACCTTTTGTTGCATCATAAAATCTTGGTATTAAGTTAATAAGTGTTGATTTACCACTACCAGTTGATCCAATAAATGCGATTGTTTCTCCTTTTTTTGCTTTAAATGAAATATCTTCTAGTAAATATTCTTCAGCATCTGGATACTTAAATGAAACATTTTTAAATTCAACTGTACCAACTTCTTTTGCTTTAGCTCCTTTACCATCTTTTACGCTAATTACTGTATCTAACACTTCATTAACTCTCTTTGCTGAAACATTGGCTCTTGGTAGCATCATAAATATCATTGCTAACATTAAAAATGACATAATTACTTGCATTGCATAACTACTAAATACAACCATATCACCAAATAATGATATTTTATCTGCCATATTAGCACTTTCTATTAATCCAGCACCTATAAAGTATATTGAAAGTGTTAAAAAGTACATTACAAGATACATTACTGGTTGCATAACTGAGAAAACTTTTTGATTAAATAATTGATTTTTAGTTAAATCATTATTTACTTTTTCAAACTTATCTTCTTGATATTTTTCAGCATTAAAGGCACGAACTACTCTTATACCTGTTAAGTTTTCTCTTGTTACTCCATTTATTTTATCTATTAAGTTTTGTACTATTTTAAATCTAGGCATTACTATAATCATAAGTACTAAAATAGTTACTAGTAATATAACTACTGCAATTGCAGTTATCATACTCCATGTTAAGTTCTTACCTAAAATTTTTGTTACTGCCCAAACTGCTGTTATTGGTGACTTAATTAATAATTGAAGTCCCATGGCAATAAACATTTGGATTTGTGTAATATCATTTGTTGTTCTTGTAATTAAACTACTTGCTTGAAAGTTTTTAACTTCTTCCATTGATAGGTTTTCAACTTTTTCAAATAAACTTTTTCTTGTTCTCATTGAAAATGATGCCGCAATATTTGATATTAAATATCCAACAATAATTGCTGAAACTAAACTACCAAATGCACAAAGAAGCATATATCCTCCTTGAGTTAATATATCACTCATAAGAGCACCCTTTGTTTGAACTAGTTTAGTTATTTCAGACATATAATCTGGCATCTTAAGTTCAAGCCATACCTGAACAATTATTAAAATAAAACTTATAAAAGCAAAAAACAAATCTTTTTTATTTAATTCTTTTAATAATTTTAACATAACTTCTCACTCTTTCTCTTCATTTAAATTTTCTTTCATTTTTTTTGCCACTTTAAAAAATATTTCTAAATCATCAGTATCTATATCTTTAGTTAATATAGAATTTACTTTTTCAAATACTTTTCTAGATTCATTATAAAATTTCAAAGAAGTAGAAGATAATTCTATTTTTTTACTTCTTGCATCTATCTTTGAATCCGTCCTAATAATAATATTATGCTTTTCCATAGTTTTTAATATTCCAGATATTGTAGATCTTCTAAGATTAAGTACTTTTTCTAAATCTCTTTGATAAATGTCAGTATCTTTATTCTGTATTAAATAATGCACAATTCTCATTTGTACTTGACTTGGCATATTTTTAATAGGAGTACATTTACCTTCGTTTATTAAGAATCTACGTATATTATGATCTAGAGTTATTATTTCATATGCAATTCTATTTTTTTCCATATTTACTCCTTATTTTGTTAGGTGCATAACAATTATATACAGAAGAAAAAATAATGTCAATAAAATAACATTATTTTTATATATCTTTTTCCCATTTCCAATTAGTTATAATATCCATGTCTTTTCCATATTCACGAATATATTCATTGTGTTCAACTAATTTATTTTTGCACCACTCAATTAATTCAGATGACTTATCTAAATCTTTAGTATATTTAAGTGCATCAATAATTAAATTAAATCTATCTATCTTATTTTGTACTCTCATATCAAATGGAGTTGTTATTGTACCTTCTTCTTGATATCCATGTACATGCATATTTTTATTATGTCTATTATATGTTAATTGATGTATTAAAGATGGATAACCATGGAAAGCAAATATTATTGGTTTATTTTTAGTAAATATTGCATCATAATCAGAATCATTTAATCCATGTGGATGTTTATCATTTGATTCAAGACGCATTAAGTCAACCACATTTACCACTCTAATTTTTAACTTAGGCATTTCTTTATTTAATATAGAAGTTGCCGCAAGTACTTCAAGTGTTGGTGTATCTCCTGCGCACGCAAATACTATATCGGGACTCTTTCCTTCATCGTTAGAAGCCCAATCCCATATTCCAATACCTTTTGTACAATGTTTAATTGCTTCATCCATAGAAAGCCATTGGTATCTTGGATGTTTTGACGCTACAACTACATTTATATAATTTTTAGTTTTTATAATATGATCAAATGTTGATATTAATGTATTAGCATCTGGTGGTAAATACATTCTAACAATATCTGCCTTTTTAGTAACTAAATGATTTAAGAAACCTGGATCTTGATGTGTATAACCATTATGATCTTGTTGCCAAATATGAGAAGATAAAATTATGTTAAGTGATGAAATATCTTCTCTCCAAGAAAGTGATTTTGTTACCTTTAACCACTTTGCATGTTGTGAAACCATTGAATCTATTATTCTAGCAAATGCTTCATAACTATGTATAAAACCATGTCTTCCTGTTAAAATATATCCTTCTAAAGCACCTTCACAAAAGTGTTCTGATAAATATGAATCAATTACTCTTCCATCAACACCTAAAAATTCATCATTTTCATATGTCTTATTTACCCATTGTCTATTTGTTTCTTCAAACATAGCATTTAATCTATTTGAAAGTGCTTCATCTGGTCCAAATATTCTAAAATTTCTTTCTTCTTCATTAAGTTTAAGTAAATCTCTTACATATTTACCTAATTCCATCATATCCTGAGCAACTATACTTCCATGTTTTTTAACCTCAACACCATATTTTTTAAAATCAGGAGTTCTAAGTTCTTTTAAAAGTTTCCCACCATTCGCATGCATATTGGCACCCATTCTTCTATTTCCTTTTGGAGTTAATTCTTTTAAATCTTTTCTAAGAACACCATTTTTATCAAATAACTCTTCTGGTTTATAACTTCTAAGCCATTCTTCTAATAATTCTAAGTTTTTATCATTAGTACTATTTACAACAATTGGAACTTGATGCGCTCTAAATGTACCTTCTATTTGTTTTCCTTCTACAACTTTAGGTCCTGTCCATCCTTTTGGAGTTCTAAGTATAAGCATAGGATAAGCGGGTCTTCTAATTCTTCCATTTTTAGCATCAGCTTTTATTATCTGAAGTTTTTCAACTATTTCATCCATAATAAGTGCCATTTGTTTATGAAGTTCTATTTCATCTTTTCCTTCTAGATAATATGGATCCCATCCACAACCTTTAAAATAATTCAAAAGTTCATCATTTGAAATTCTAGAAAGAACTGTAGGATTTGCGATTTTATATCCATTTAAATGAAGTATTGGTAATACTATTCCATCTGTTCTAGGATTTAAAAATTTATTTAAATGCCAACTTGTCGCAAGTGGACCTGTTTCTGCTTCACCATCACCTACTACACACGCAGCGATTAAAGATGGATTATCTAATACCGCACCAAATGCATGTGATAAACTATATCCTAGTTCTCCACCTTCATTTATAGATCCTGGTGTTTCAGGAGCAACGTGACTAGATATTCCACCTGGGAAACTAAATTGTTTGAATAATTTTTTTAATCCTTCTTTATCCTCTGTTATATTTGGATAAATTTCACTGTAAGTACCTTCTAAATAAACATTTGATACAATAGAATTCCCACCATGACCAGGTCCTGATATATAAATCATGTCTAAATCATATTTATTTATTATTCTATTTAAGTGTGTATATATAAAGTTTTGTCCTGGAACAGTTCCCCAATGTCCAACTATATTTGCTTTTAAGTCTTCTTTTTTTAATTTTCTTTCTAAAAGTGGGTTATCAAGTAAATATAATTGACATGCTGATAAATAGTTTGCCGCTCTAAAATATTCATCTAATTTTTTTATTTCTTTATTACTTATTTCTTTTGCCATTTCATCACACCTCTACTATATATCATTATATAATATTTACAAAATAATAACAATTATGTACCTAGCATTTTTCAAAAAAAGAAAACCTGCACTTTTATTTGCAAGTTTTTTTACTATTTTTATTTAATCCTAGTTCAAGCTTTTTTAATTCATTTTGTTCTTCAATAGCTTTTCTTAATAATCTAAGTTCACTAACTAAGCCATCTTTTTGAAGATCTCTTAAAGCTATACGTAATGATTGAATTTGATCTGCTTCATATGACATATTTAACACCACCTTTTTTTGAAAAGTATTTTAATATATCATACATAAAAACTAAAATCAATATTATTCATTATATTTATTAACAAACTCATTTAATTGTTGCATTTTTTCATCTAATTTTCTTATGTCAAGTGAACAATTATACATTTCTTTTTTTACTTCTTCTGGTATTTCACTTGGAAATTTATATTGTACCTTGTGATCAATACTAGCCCAGAAATCCATCGCACTTGTTCTTATTTGAATTTCAGCTTCCACATGTTCAACTGTTTCGTTTAAATATATTGGAACTAAAACAATTAAATGATAACTCATATATCCAGTTGTTTTAGGATTTTTTATATAATCTTTTTCTTCTTTTATTTTAAACTGTTTTGAACTTTTTATTATGTCAACGATATCATATACATCATCTAGAAATGAACAAACTATTCTTATACCAATTATATCATGTACATGTAATATCATATTTTTAGTAGTTACTTCATAACCCTTTTTATTAAGTTTATCAATAATACTTTTTTCAGTTTTAAGTCTTGATTTCATATGTTCAACTGGGTTATATTTATTTTTAAATTCAAATTCTTTTATAAGTATATTAAACTGTGTTTCAAGAAGTTGAAGAGCAAAATTATATTTAAGCATTAATTCAGATACTTCTCTTTCATTTATTAATATATTATTCATAAACTTCTCCTTTCTTTTTTATAAAAAAATAAAGCAATCCTAAAATTGGATTACTTCTAAATTTATGGGCAAATAGGATTATAACATTTTATTAATTTTTTGTAAAGTACTTTTTTTAATTTTTTTATATTCTATAAATCATGTCTTGATAATATTCCAGCAGGTCTTTTCTTAAGCACATTAAATACTGGGAATAAACCAATAATAAGATTAAACAAATATGTACAAACTATAGTTATTATAATTATATTAGCATTAATCAAAAACATACCACCTATATATTTTATTTTAGATAAATTATAAAGTATGTAAGCCATAAATACTATTCCTGGTAAACCCGCAATTGTTGTAATTGCAAATATCTCAGATGAAAACATTTTATAAATATCACTCTTTTTAACACCTATTGCTCTATAAATACCTATTTCTTTTATCCTAGACATAAATGATGATCTAATCATAAAGAATATTTCTATAAGTGATATTGCAAGTATTATTCCAGAAAGTATTAATGTACTTGTTATATTATCTTTTACTTCATCAAGATATTTATCTTTACTATAATTATAACTATCATTTATATTTAGATTCATACTTCTAAACTCTTCTAAAGTTTTCGATTTATCAGATGAATAAATTGTTAAATCAGATGTATTTTTTATTAAATTATATTTTATAGTATTATCATTAACAAAATAATAATTATAGTTATATTTTGAATCATAGTATCCTACAACTACTAATTTTCTTCCATTTATTTTTTCATTTATTTCTTTATTTAAAGGCATATCATCCTTGTTAGATATATTTACTATAGTTTCATAATCATTTTCTGGTGCTCTACCTTTTTTAAGGTCTATTTTATCAGTAAAAAGTGAATAATTCATAAAATTATTTTCTTTTGTTTCTGAAGAATACATATTATTTGATGTATTACTAGAATTATATATTATATCCAAAAATTTTGATTTATCTGTATAGATAGTTGGACTACTAGTATTAGATATACCAACAATTTTAAAATCAGGTAATGAATTTACTGATAACGTTCTATCAAGTAATTTACTTGAATCTGTTATACCTGCCATTTGAAGTGATGAATCATTATCAAATGCATTATCTATAATCATTTTATCAACTACAACTTCAGTATCATTTTCTGGCATTCTACCATAAATCAAATTATCCTTATTAATCATTTCATAAGAAGATAATGAACCTGATATAGAGTTTTCCATTTTACTTGTTTGATAATAATCATTTATATTAATTTTCATACTTACAAGTGAATCACCTGGTAAAATATAATTTATGTTTTCTTTTTGCTCGAATGACAAATAATCATCTACATTTATTTTCTTTAAATTAACAATTAAATAGTTTTTATTATATTTAACAAAATTTTCATCTTTAATATTAAATAATGCACAAATTGAACTAATAGAAAACATTATAAACATTGCACTTATAAAAAATCCAAGTAATAATATTTTCTTTAAAACAGGATAATCAAATACTTTCTTAAAACCATTTTTAATTAAAGTAATAGGATTAAATATAGATGAATATTTCTTTTTAAAATTACTATTTATTACATTTTTAAAATCAAAATTATACTTATCTATATCTTCTTTAGCAATACTTTTATAATGGTCATCAATAAGTTCTATACTAGAATTATCATCAATTACTTCTATCTTTTTATTTTCATTACTTCTTAAATAAATATTACCATTTTTAACAATTATATCTATTTTTACATTATCATTATTATTTCTATATATATTTATATCTGTATTATCTTTTTTTATCTCATCTATTTTTTCAAAATCTTTTAAATATATATTATTATCTATTTCGTAATCTAATTCATCATTTTGTGTATTTTCAAAATCTTTTACTGCCTTACCATCACTAAGTTCAATTATTCTATCAGCATAAAATCTCGCTAAAGACTCTTCATGAGTTACAAGTAAAACAAGTCTTTCCTTTGAAATTGATTTTATTATTTTCATTATTTCAAGTGAATTTTTGCTATCCAAATTTCCTGTTGGTTCATCAGCTAAGATTATATCTGGATCTTTTACGATTGCTCTTGCGACTGCAACTCTTTGTCTTTCACCACCCGAAAGCATTGATGATGGTCTATTTTTATATCTTTCCATTCCTACTTTTTCAAGAACATACTCTACTCTTTTTTTAATCTCTTTTTTATCTTTTATACCAATCATAGTAAGAACTAAAGCAACATTATCAAAAACACTTAAATTATCTATTAATTTATAGTCTTGAAATATATATCCAATATTTATATTTCTAATTTTATCTACTTTGTACGAACATTTAGAACTTATTTTTTTATTATCAATATAAATTTTACCACTTTTTATCTTATCAAGACCACCAATTACATTAAGTAGAGTTGTTTTACCACATCCAGATGGTCCTAGAAATGCGACTAATCCATTATTTTTTAAGTTAAGAGATATATTATTAATTACATGTACTTGATTTTTCTTATGCCTATTAAAATATTTATTAACATTTTCTAAAGTAATCATATTTTATACCTCCTCTTTTATCGTACTTATCGCACTTTTTTTGAATAATTTTTTTGAAAACTTTTGACTAATTAAATATGACATCATTATAAGTACAATATATAAAATTGCATAATCTTTAAAATTAAGATAAGTAAGTATTGTATTTATAAACTCAAGATTAATTATGTGTATACTATTTAAATAGATAAATATCATAAATGAGAAAAACGCCAAATTTGATACAGTAAGTAATTCAATTATAAGTAACTCTTTTGAAACCTTTTTAGTGGCACCAAGCATTCTTATAACTCCAAAATATTCATTTCTAGATTTCAAAATAATATTGATTACAAAATATGAAATAAAGAATATTGTTATTATTAAAACTGTTTTTGTAACTGTTCCCATTATTTTAGTAACTTGTTCATATCCACCTGTTACTAAAGTATCCTTTACATATAAAGTTTTAAAACCAGCATCTTCAAGAGAAGATATTGTATTTCTTACATCTTGTACATCTTTAACAAATACACTACTTTGGTAATTTCCTTTATTAAATAATTTATTATAATCTTCAGAATTTATATAAATATTACCATTATTTTCTTTAAAATCAAGACCAAGTAATTTTTTCATATTATTTTTATTATAAACTTTACTAACATTTAATGATAAATTTTCAGTGTAATATAAATTACTAGCTTCTATATTTAATGATTGATTTATACAGTTTTCTTTAGGACAAGAATATTCTAAATCAGCTGAAATATATACATTATTAACAGGCACATTATCATTTGTTTTTATATTAAAATTTTCAGTATTTTCATCATAATATTTATTTTGAAATAATACTTTTAATTTACTATAAGACTGATTTATTTGATATAAGTAATCATTTAAAAGTGAATCGCTTAAATATACAACACTATTTCCATAAGCACTTTTAACATACTTAATACCTACTATTTTTATCTTTTTATTTTCATCTATTTCACCTGTATCATAGTTTTGAGCATATATATCTTTATTTAAAATGCTTTCATTTATATAATAGTCATCTTTATCTCCTTCTAATATGACTTCATTATCATTTTCTGGCATTTTTCCAAGATCTACTTTACCTCTAAAATTTTTAAGTTCATTTATAGTAGGTGAAATATAATAATTTTTATTGTCTGTAAAACTTGCATTATAATCTAAAAGAACATCATTTTTAACTATATAATCAACATTTGAAAGTTTACTTATTTTATCATAATCATCACTTGTAAATTCACTTTTATCATTTTTCTTAATTACTATTCTTTTATCACTAGTATTATTAAATATATAATTACTACCTTGAGTACTTGCTTCATATGTTTTCTTTTCTTCTTCAGCATACTCACTAATTACTGATACTGTCATAAATAGATAGATTAAGAAAATAAGTATAAATTTTGGAATTATATTAAATGTATTTCTAAGTGCTAATCTTAATTTATTTAAAAAAGTAATATTTTTATAATCTATTTTACTATTTTCAGGTACTGGATTAGCATCTTTTATTTTCTTATCCTCCAACACTTTTCCATCATGCATTTTTATTTTTCTAGTTACATATTTTTCTACTTGTTCATAATTATGAGTTACTATTATTACTAATTTATCTTTTGATATTTGACTAAGAAGTTTAATTATTTCTTCTGCAGATTTTTTATCAAGATTACCAGTTGGTTCATCCGCAATTATTATAGGTGTATCTTTTGCAAGCGCTCTTGCTATACCAACTCTTTGCTTTTGTCCACCAGATAACTTTGATACTTTTGTATTTCTAAATTTATATAAACCAACATTTTTAATTAATTCTAATACTTTTGGTTTTATATTCTTTTTCTTTTCACCATTAAGAAGTAAAACAAGTTCTATATTTTGATATACTGTATAACTATTTACTAAGTTAAAGTTTTGAAATATATTTCCTATGTATTTTCTTCTATAATCTTCAAAATCTTTTTCTGTATAATGACTTGTTTCTTTTCCATCAATATACATTTCACCTTCTTCATATGTATCAAGTCCACTTATTACATTCAAAAGTGTTGATTTACCACTACCTGATTCACCTGTTATCGCAACAAATTCACCAATATTAAATTCAAGATTTATTTTATTAAATCCGCTAGCAATCACACCTTTGCTATAATAAAATTTTGATACATTTTTTAATTTAATCATAATATTTCTCCTATCTGACAAACTAATTATAACACATACTATGCTTTACAATCTATAAATTATGAGTTGCTTTTTGTAAATTTTAGGTTGCAAAAATAAAATATATATGTAATTGTTAATAAAGTAAAAAAATAAACAAAATTTTAATATATTTCTGTATATTTAGGGGAGTTTTAACTAAAAAGAGAGAATAAAATAAGTGAAAGGATATTTTAAAAGTATTCTTATCCTAGCGAAAGGAGGGAAAATGGCAGAATTTTATACATGCAGAAATGATCGTGCATTTAAAGAAGTTTTCTTAAATCCTGATAATAGTGATTTATTAAAAGCATTATTAGAGTTTATTCTTAAAATAAAAA